>Ga0154998_112_pt1 | contig 33147 bp, 35 predicted proteins | sample RifCSPhighO2_01_FD_105966 | JGI IMG/M metagenome (GOLD analysis project Ga0154998, IMG submission 105966) | Candidatus Saccharibacteria bacterium RIFCSPHIGHO2_01_FULL_49_21
TGAGACGTTCATCCCAGACCTAAATTTTAAGGTTCGTGAAGGTGAGCGAGCGGAGGCCTATACTAAAGCCGAAGCTCTAAGTAGGGGTGACCTCACAGTATCAGCACAATATATAATCAAGAACTTTGTTATTTAACGATGGCTTTATCAATTACAGAACTTAAAAAGGGGACCGTCTTCCAGTTGGAGGGGACTCCTTATCGAGTGGTGGAGTACAGACAGAAGGTTATGGGGCGCGGCGGCTCGATTGTTAATGTGAAGATCAAAAGTCTGACTGATGGTAGGGTTTTAGATAAAACCTTCAAGGGCAATGAGCGGTTAGATAGTGCCGATATAACCACTCGAACCGCCCAATATTTGTATGGTGACGGAACAAATTACCATTTCATGGACCCCGCAAATTATGAACAGTTCGAACTGCCGGTTAACTCAGCTGAGAGTTTAGGGAATTTTATTAAAGAAGGAGCGAACGTCTCGGTTCAATTTTTTGACGGCCGGCTAATCGGCGTGGAGTTGCCTAAGAATGTCAACCTTGAGGTTGCCTATGCCGAGCATGCTGTTAAGGGCGATACCAGCGGGGCAGTGACCAAAAATGCCGAGTTGGAGACAGGTTTACAAGTAAAAGTTCCAGCATTTATTAAGCATGGCGACATGGTATCTGTTGATACGGAAAGCGGTGCTTACCGGTCGAGGGTGAAAGACTAAATGGCGCGTAACGAGCATTTGGCGGTGATAATGCTCGATCCCTTTCCCAAGAATGAAGAGTTTGAGATTTGGCCGAGACATATAACGATCGTGCCGTGGTTTCCATGCGACGATGAGGCCCAACTGGATGAGACATTGCGGAAAGTAGCTGATAAACATCAACAGTTTAACGTCAAAGCCGGAAAGTTAGAGCAGTGGGGCAAGAAAGAGAAGTATGACGTCCAGATTATTAATGATTCGGGCAAGTTACACCAGCTCCACTGGGATATATTTCACAGCCTAGAGAAAAATGGTTTTCCTATCCATCAGAAGGATTTCCTGCGCGAAAAATTCAAACCGCACATCGCCTTACGCAATCGCCTGCAAAGAGGTGAGCCTTACCCCCTTGGCAAAGATATAGAAATAACCAGCTTCACACTAGTTAAGCAAATCCGGCTCAAAAAAAGCGGCCGGATGATAAAGGCCTTAGTAAGGGACTATCAACTCAAATGAAGAAGCTGCGTCTGGATCAAGCGTTAGTTAACCGCGGGCAAGTACAGTCGCGTTCGCAAGCCGAAAGCTACATTAAACTGGGCAGAGTAAAGCTTAGCGGTCAGGTTGTGACCAAACCCGGCCATCCTGTTGGACCGCATGACAAGATTGAGCTGGTTCAAAAAGAACTTTATGTCAGTCGGGCCGGACTAAAGCTAGCCAGCTCCGCTGAGAAATTTAAACTGGATTTTAGAAAGAAAATTGTGCTGGATGTTGGCAGCAGCACCGGAGGTTTCACCGATTATTCTTTGCGCCACGGCGCCGAGAAAGTCATTGCTGTCGACGTGGGAACCAATCAACTGCATCCGTCTTTGCGTGGCGATAAGCGCATTGAACTTCACGAAAAGACTGATATCCGCGGCTTTAAACCAACTGCCAAGCCAGACATTATATTAATTGACGTTAGCTTCATATCGCTTTGTGAAATCCTGCCAGCAGTCGTTAAAATCGGTGGGCGAAAAGCCCAGATAGTTGCCTTAGTCAAGCCACAGTTTGAAGTCCTTCGACATGCTCAGGATAAACCGGGTAAATATCTAAGCAAGGGCGTGGTAAAGAATGATACCGTTCGTCGGCGGGTGCTAGCCGGTTTTGAGGCGTGGGCCCAAAGGTCGTTTTTAGTGGTAGATAAGGCTGACAGTGAGGTGGCTGGAGCTCGCGGCAACCGGGAACGATTTTATCTGTTAAAATCCCTAAAGTGAGTCCCGTAGGAAATAAGTATTTTATCAACGATAAAATCTGCCAATTCTCTGGCAGAGAATTGGATTTCTGACGGGATGAGAGTTATTGCAACTTATCAACCTAATGCTAGACGCCCTCAGCCCAGTCGGCGCCATCGCCGCTGGCGCTGGGTGCTTCTGTTGGCCGTGCTTGCGGTGGTTATTGGTATCTTCTGGTACCGTGACCATACCGTGTCCAGCCCAACCTCAGAGAATAGTCAGTCCCAAGCCCAGGCTCCACCGGAGCCGACTGGCCCCGATGCTCAGTTAGAATCAATTTTTACTAGTTGGGCTCAAGCTCATCCCGAGCATCAATGGGCCGTGGTGGTGCGTGGACTGGATGGCGACAAACGTTACGGCTCGTATCGGGCCGGTGAAGTTACGTCCGCCGCCAGTATCTATAAGCTATTTTTGACTTATTTGTTATTCAAAAAGATATCACTCGATCAAGTACCGAATATCACCGTTTCGTCGAGTGGCGGCAAATGGTCGCTGGAGCATTGCTTGGACATGGCCTTAAGGGTTTCTGATAATCCCTGTGCTTGGGCGATAGGTAATTACACCGGCTGGAGCCCTTCCAATCCGATTTTGGCACAGGCCGGTTTTTCTAACACCACGCTTGATATCACGGCCGGCCACAAAACTTCTGCTGAGGACACCGCCGATCTTCTGGAGGGGATGTATAAGGCCACGCTATACACTGCGCAGGAGCGCGATTACTTGTTAAATATTTTAAGAAAGCAATCTTATAATCAAGGCATACCCGCCGGCTGCAGCGGCTGTACGGTGGCTAATAAAACCGGCGAACTACCGGGGGTTAAGCACGACGCCGCTGTTGTCCAGTACGGGGGAATGGCCTATCTGGTAGTGATTTTTTCCGATGGTGCCACGTACTCTCAAATCGCCGAGCTAGCTAGCCAAGTTCAGGCCTACATGAGCAAATGAGCCCTCAGCGAGCCTTCAGCTAATCTGTTACAATGGTTATGGTGGTTGTCAAACCAGTCTGAAAATATGCGTCGCAGGGAGTAGGCATCAGCCTACACCAACCTGCGGGGCTCAGACTTTAAGCTTAGTCATTCACTGGGGTGGGTGGCAACGATAGCTTACAATCTGACGACACTTCCCAGGCGAGCTTGTGTTGAGCTCGCCGCGCACCTTAAGGAGGAACCTACGGTGCCGAAGAACCGCAAGGGCCTTTCGCTGATGGCCTTGGTCGCCGCGTTCGCTGTGGCGGCTGTCTGGCCAGCCCAAGTCTCAGCTAAGCCGTCTTCCGAGACGGCTGCCGCAAAGGTGAGAATACTCGAAAAGAGGGCACGCAAGAGCCGTACCATCATCGACTTCTGGACCAACAAGACTAGGGGTCGTTGGGCGCTTCATCTGCGCTACGACAAGTGCTGGCAGATTCACGGCAAGCAACGCCGCCTGGTCTGCCGGAAGGCTAGGCAGTCGTTACGCTTCCACACGACTCGCTACGAGAAAGTGAGTCAGGTGCTCTATGAGCTCAGGCTCGAAACGGGCAATGAGGAGCACTGGAACTGCATCCACTCTTTCGAGCGTGGTGCCGGCGGCTGGCGTACGAGTACCGGAAACGGGTACTACGGCGGCCTCCAGATGGATCTGGATTTCCAGCGGGCGCACGGGCTCGACTTGTTCATCAAGAAGGGAACGGCGGATAATTGGACACCCAGAGAACAGATGGCCGTTGCCGAAAGGGCCAAGGGGGGAATTCGGACCTCGATAAACGAGCGTGGTCAGGTTTACACCTGGCAGGACAGGCCGCGTGGTTACAATCCGTGGCCCAACACCGCTCGGATGTGCGGTCTGCTGGGTTAACTGAACGTGGGGGCCGGCTGCGGTCGGCCCCCACCATTAGGATTGACAACCACCATAAACAAGAAACCTGCTATATTACAGATATGATTAGCAAAATTCTACTAATTTTAATAATTGCAGCTATCGCCGCGGGGGTCTATTATTTCAAATTCGCCGACAAGAAAGATATCAATTCATTTGCTGAATGTGTAGATGCCGGCGGGGCTATTTTGGAAAGCTTCCCCGAACAATGCACAGTACCCGGAGTACCAAAGACTTTCATTAATCCCACACAACAGCTCTAAACTAGTAGAAATCGTGTAAAATCCATAGCTAGTGTTAGCAGTTCTATTTGCCGCCTTTGCTCATATTGGTTACGGTGTTGGTGACGTCTATGGGACTTTTGCCACCCGTAAGCTCGGTCCTTTTATTGCCAGTTTCTGGATTACTTTTTTTGGTGTGCTGCTTTCAGCCTTTGGCCTAGTAGTTTTCAGAGACAATTTGAGTGATCTAGATTTGAATACAGTTGCAGTAAACACCGGCCTAGCAGTCCTTTTAAGCCTTAGTTATTTATCATTTCTACAAGCCTTGAAGATTGGTAACGCACCGCTTGTGGGCACAATATCCGGTTCATTTCCAGCAGTATCGGTTATTGTCGCCGTGATATTTTTCAATGAACGTCCAAGCTCTATTCAAGTAGCCACAATGCTAGTTATTTTTATTGGCATTATTCTTTCCTCACTTGATATTGGAGACTTAAGAAAACAAAAAACGCATTTAGACAGAGTAATTTTATTATCATTGTTTACGATGCTAGGTTGGGGTATTTACTTTAGCGTTATAAGAATACCCATAGAACAATATGGATGGTATTTGTCCCACTACATTGCCATAATTGTTAGCGCCATCATCTACTACCTGTTGCTGTTATGGAAGAGAGAACCAGCTATTAGGGGACTGCTTGGCAAAAAAGGACTTAAGGACACACTGAGTACTTCTATATTAGTAAATGGTGGGACCTTTTCGTTTAACTACGCTCTTAGTATTGGCAGTACATCTGTGGTCGTTCCCATCGCAGGCTCATATCCAGCGCTATTTGCCTTCCTGTCATTTAAGATATTTAAAGAAAAGCTTACTTCACAGCAGATTGTAGGTATTGTATTAACCTTGGTCGGGGTAATCGCGCTGGCGGTTGCATCGGCTTAAACATTGAAGCGGAATTCGACGACATCGTTTGGCTGCATACGATGGTCTTTACCTTCGGTACGGACCTTGCCGGCGGCTCGAGCAGCAGCTAGAGATCCGGCTGATATTAAATCGTCATAATCAATTACTTGGGCGGCGATAAAACCGCGCTCAAAATCAGTATGAATAACCCCGGCGGCTTGCGGGGCCGTAAAGCCGGCCGTAATAGTCCAGGCCCGGACCTCCTTTTCACCAGCTGTTAGAAAACTTTGCAGCCCAAGCGCCTCATAGGCGGCATTAATCAATTGGACCAATCCGCTTTCCTTTTGACCATAGCTAGCCAGTAGTTCGGCCCGGTCGCTTTCATCCAAGCCGCGCAGTTCACTTTCCAGTTTGGCGCAAATGAACAAGGCCTTCGATGGTGCTGCCAGATCTGTTAATTCTTTTATTTTTGCATCGTCGGATAAAGATTTCTCATCAATGTTGAACACATAAATTACCGGCTTGGCTGTCAGTAAAAAAAGATCCTCCAGACCTTCTGAGTCCGCATCCTTGGCTGATGATAGCGGTTTGCCAGATTCAAGTACTCTTTTAACCTCCAAAAGTTTTTCGTATACCGGCTTGAGCTTTGGATTGGCTTTGGCCTCTTTTTCCAGTTTAGGCAAGCGGTTATCAACTGTTTGTAAATCGGCCAGCACCAACTCGGTATTAATGATGTCTATATCCTTTTCGGGGTTTGAGGAGCCGGCACGGGTGACATCGTCGTCTTTAAAAGCCTGTACAACGTGGCAGATAGCATTGGTGGAGCGGATGTGTGATAAGAACTGGTTGCCCAGGCCTTCACCTTTGTTGGCACCTTCCACCAACCCGGCGATGTCCACAAATTTTACTGTAGCGGGGACTATCTTATCGGTCTTGTAAATTTTAGCCAGCTTGGCCAGTCGCTCGTCCGGTACCGGGACGATTCCGGTATTGGGCTCGATCGTAGCGAACGGGTAGTTGGCTATCAGCGCGTTGGCGTCGGTCAGGGCATTGAACAGGGTAGATTTGCCGACGTTAGGCAGACCAACTATGCCTATGGACAGGCTCATTAAATTTCTCCAATCGACCCCGTCAGCAAAACTTGAAGCTCTGTAATCTGATTACAGACTACTCCGCTCAGGTTTTGCCACGGGGCAAGTAAACTCATGAGACCATTCTACAGGTGTTAGTAACTGATTAAAAACGTTGTATACTGCTTATGTAAATATGAGGCGGTCTCAAACAAAAAAGACAATTTTTAGCAGGCCCGGCCGGGTCTTGGTGTTATTAGCAATTCTTTTAGCGGCCATCTCCCCAGTCGTTTACGCTACTAAACCCTATTTCAAAGCCTTCGGCGCTGACGTTTTTACCGGCGGATGGTTTAATGACGGGGTCGATGCCTGTACAACATCGACTGACTATCAGGATCCGATAGCCACGCCCGACCAGCGAGGGGGTATTATTACTTACAGCAAAACAACGCCACTACCTGCTGGTCAGCCTGCTGGCGGCTCCTCCAGCCAATATGGAGCAATCTCGGTTGGATTGATTGACGGCATATACGGCGACATCACCGGTTTTTACAGTAGTGGGGCAACGGCTGCTTCTGACCCTGCCGACCGGCTGGCACTAGCTAATAACGGTAATGATTTCGGGGGTGATCTCGAAGCCGGCCCACCGAGGCAAGGAAACTGCATACCTGATTACTTTAATACAAAGCGGGCACTAACATCACCGAGTTCTCTGCCGGATATATCTCTAGCCCCCTCGGGTGAGTATTACTATGTCGCTCCGGACAACACGCCAATAACGTTTAACGGCGGTAACCAGGCCAACATCGCTCCGGGGCAGGTAAAGTCGGTATTTGTTCAGGGTAATGTATATATCCGAGCCAACATAGTTAACAGTGGCTCACCAACGGTTACTAACGTTCCAAAGTTCGCTTTGGTAGTTTTGGGTAATATCTATATGGACCCGGCTGTCAGACAACTTGATGGTCTGTTTATCGCTCAGCCGCTTCCGAAATGTGATCCGCCATCGGGCCCGACACCCTGTACCAATAATCCGGTAAATGACGACACTGGAAATATTTGGACCTGTCATGACAGCAGCGTGATTCCGCCAGCAAGCCCTTTTCTAAACGGCTGCAATTCTAAGTTAACTGTCAATGGGGCTCTCATTGCCAAACAGGTTAAATTTATGCGAACCGGAGGAGATGTAGCCACCGCCACGACTAACGAAGATAATCTGAGTAATGCTATAGCCAGCAATAACATCGCCGAGCTTATCTACTACACTCCAGCCATGGTTATTGGAGGACCGTACTTTTTCTCTGACACCGGTCTTAGCCCAACACTTCAGATTCAGAGTTTAGTCAGCCTGCCGCCAGTATTTTAGCCGGATACAGGATTAAACCTAGGTTTTTATGGTTACTTCTTATGCTATAATCGGGTCAAAGATGAGTCCGGTAGATGCAACAGGCAAGAAAAATAAAAATTGGGGGTGGCTGGGCGTAGTCCGAAGTCTCGGATAAAGCGAGCCAGCAACTGACCAATGAGCATACTGAGTGGGGTATCGGACTTTTTTGGCCTGGATATTGGTACCACCGCGGTGCGAGTCGTTCAGCTTAAGGGCTCCGGGCCCGTAAAGGCACTAGACCGTTATGGGGAATCGGAGATAACCGGCACAACCGCACTGAGTGACTCCAAGGCCGATCAGCAGAAAGTTATTCAAGTGGTGCGCGAGCTGGTTAAGAAGGTTGGCATATCGACGAAAAATGCTGCTGTTAATCTCCCCTCGCACCGGGTTTTTACCACGGTGGTTGATTTTGATAAGATGCCGCCCGGCGATTTAGCCAAGGCTATCCGCTACCAAGCTGATTCATTCATACCTAATCCTTGGGCACAATCTAAAACCGACTGGGCGGTGATTGGTGATTCACCAAAAGACGCCACCAAAAGTGAGGTGCTACTATCAAGTGTGCCAAATGATTTTGTCGAAAACCGGCTCGATATGCTGGAAACCATCGGACTTAACGTTATTGCTTTTGAGCCCGACAGTATGGCACTAGCTCGGGCCATCATACCGGCAGATGCAGTTTCGCCGCAGATGGTTTTAGATATTGGCAGCCATGCTACGGACTTGGTTATCGCAATGAAGGGTATTCCTCATCTGACACGGGCTATTCCTACCGGCTCAAACGCCATTGTTCGGGCGGCGGTCTCCAGCTTGAGTATTGAACAAGCCCAGGCCGAGCAGTTTGTCTTTAAATTCGGGCTTGGCAAAGATAAGCTGGAGGGCCAGATCTATAACGCCATTATTGGTACGGTTGATGGGTTAATGGGTGAGATAGAAAAGTCTATCAAATTCTTCTCCGGCAGATACCCGACTGCTCAGCTGGAAAGGATTATTGTTACCGGCGGCGCTTCGGCACTGCCGGAGTTCCCACTCTATATTGCTAATCGTTTTGGACTTAATGTCGAGATTGGTAATGCCTGGCGAAATGTAAGCTACCCGGCTGACCGCCAAAATGAGCTATTGGCGGTTTCCAACCACTATGCAGTGGCTGCCGGCTTAGCAGAGAGGAGCGCGTAAGTAAGTATGGCATTAGTGCAATTCAACCTATTGCCGGATATAAAGATGAAATATGTCCAAGCTCAACGCAGTAGGAATATGGTGGTTAGCCTGGCCTTTTTGGTCAGCGCTGTTTCACTTGGAGCTTTGGTAGTACTGTTCCTTTCGGTCAATGTTGTACAGAAAAAGATGCTTTCTGATGCTGATGGCGACATCGAAAAATACTCCAAGGAACTAAATGAAATCCCTAATATCGACAAGATACTAACCATCCAAAGCCAATTAGATAGCTTACCCGATTTGCATCAGAACAAGCACATCACATCGAGGATATTCACTTACCTACCTCAGGTAACCCCAGCCAATGCATCCATTAGCCGCCTAGGTATAGATATGAGTTCGAATATCATGACAATCGATGGTGAGGCCGATTCGCAAGTTACTGTGAACACCTTCATCGATACACTAAAGTTCACTACCTACAAGATTGGTAATGAGGACAGCGGCGCCAAGGCCTTCCCAACAGTTACCGAGAGCTCCTTTGCCATAAATGATGGAAGAGTTAATTATGGCCTGACTATCACATTTGATCCCAAGCTCTTCGCCAATAATTTACTGGATAGTGAGGGTCGTCCCCAGACTCCAACTTTGGTTGTACCTCAGCTTACGACTACCCACGCCTCTGCCAATAATCCAAGTGATATTTTGTTCAGGCAGGGAGAACAATAATCATGCGCGTGCCCAACACCAGCAAACACCTCAAAGTAGATAAGGCTAGCTCTCGCTCTCTGGCTATTGTCGCCGTATCGGCCGTTATCGTGGTATTTTGCGCTTTCAGTATAAAAGCCTTGCTTGCTCAGGGGGCCTACCAGCGTCGGGTAGTAAATGCCAAGCACGACACCGTCAAGCAGCTGCAGAACAACATTTCGGCGGCCAAAGATTTGTCCAAACAATATGATGTATTTGAAGCATCCAACCCCAACGCTATTGGCGGTAAAAGCGATGTTCCTGATAATGTCCCGCCGCCGGATGGCAGAAATAGCCGGATCATTCTTGACGCCCTTCCGGTGCAGTACGATTTTCCGGCGCTGATATCCAGTCTTACCAAGCTGCTAACCATGGATGGGATCGCTAATCCAAGCCTCGGCGGTACAGATCAGAGCGCCAGCTTTTCTAATGAGCCCCAAGCCGACCCTCAACCAATCGTAATATCGCAAATACCTATTAGCGGAACAAGCAGTTACGGAGGAGTGCAAACTCTGATCGGCGACTTGGAACGCTCTATAAGGCCTTATGACGTGACTAGTCTGCAGATTAGCTTTAACGATGATAACCTGGCGTCTCTGACCCTGAGCCTTGATACTTTCTACCAGCCCGCCAAGGCCATAATCATCGAGAGCAAGGAGATCAAATGAGGCAAAAAGACCTGGCCGTCTTAGCGTTAGTCGGCATTACAGCGGCGATAATCTCGTTTTTTGTGGCTGGTGCGATATTTAGTCCCAAAAAATACAGTACTAAGGTCCCCACCGTCCAAAAAATTAGCTCACAATTCCCCGATGTGAAGAACGACCCGACTTATAATAGTTTTCTTAATCCTCAGGCGTTGGATCTGACAGTGCCTGTCCAGATAGGTAATTCCCAGAACAGCGCTCCATTCAGCGGCGGACAGTAAAGCTATGGGAGGCTCAGCCTAGCCTATGAATGTCTTGTCAGCCTCTACCCAGCAGCACGTAGAGGATGTATTGGTTACCGATGGCTTGATATCAGAAATCAAGCTGGATATGCTGCGCGACCAGGCCCGCCGGTCTGGCAGACCACTGTTTAACCTACTATTATCAGAGAAACACATTACCGATGAGCAGCTGACCAAAGCGCTGGCCCAGGTTAGCGGTGTGCCATATGTAAATTTAACTAATGCTCGCATCGACAGCAAGACCTTGGAACTTCTGCCTCAAGATATCGCCGAACACTACATGGCGGTACCGCTTGGTGAGATGCAGCAAAGACTGGTCGTGGCTATGCTGGATGCTGACAATATTCAAGCTGTTGATTTTTTGAGTAATAAAATCGGCCGCCCCCTGAAAGTTTATGCCGCTAGCGAGACCGGCATCCGCCACGTCCTCCGTCAGTATGCCGGCGCCTTTGGACATGGCATAAGTTCAATGCTGTCAGCGACTTCGGACGAGAAAAAGGATGATGACGAAAACGACCACTCGGCGGCTAGTGCTGGCGGTCCCGAGCAAAAGGTCCAGACGATCGTCCAAGATTCACCTATTAGTCGGGCTTTGTCGGCTATCATGGATTACGCCGCTAAAAACCGGGCCTCTGATGTCCACATTGAACCCTTAGAGGACGAGATTAAGATCCGCTGTCGGGTCGATGGGGTGCTGCGTGAAATAATGAAGATGCCAAAAAGCGCCGAGGCGCCGCTGGTCAGCCGGGTAAAAATCCTTTCCAATCTTAAAATCGATGAGCACCGTATCCCCCAAGACGGGCAGTTTAGTATCAAAGTAGATAATCGGCCGATTGACCTGCGTATCGCCATAAGCCCGACGGTCTGGGGTGAGCAGATAGTTCTACGTCTGCTGGACAAGACTGGTACCAGCTTGAAACTGGAAGATATGGGCTACACCGGGCGGGCCCTGCGACTTATCAGGCAAGGCCTGAAGTTGCCGCACGGCATGATTTTGACATCTGGACCGACCGGCTCTGGTAAATCGACGTCGATGTACGCCATGATCCAGGAGATTAAAAACGACAGCATCAATATAGTCACACTGGAAGACCCGGTAGAGTACAAAATCGAGGGCGTCAACCAGATCCAGGTTAACCCCGATGTTGGTTTGAACTTCGCGACCGGGCTGCGCTCTATTTTGCGTCAGGATCCTGATGTAGTGATGGTCGGGGAAATCCGCGATAAGGAAACCGCTAGTTTAGCAGTGCAGGCCGCTCTGACCGGTCACTTGGTCTTTGCCACACTGCACACCAATAGCGCCGCCGGAATTTTGCCCCGACTGTTAGACATGGGTATCGAACCCTTTTTGATTGCCAGCACGGTCCATACGGTGATTGGACAGAGACTGGTGCGCCGAGTAATACCGGGTGGTGAGACTTATAGTTCTAATAAAGCCGAAACTCAGGCCGTTCATGAAAATATCGGTAAATTACTCCCTAAAACTAAGGCTGATGTGCCAAAAATTGCCGCCGATTTGGGTTACCGCTCCTTGCCTCTGGCCGGGCAAAACGCTTATACTTTGGTTAAAGGTAAAATAACACCTGACAACCCGACCGGCTATCAAGGACGTATGGGGTTGTATGAAGTCTTTGAAGTAACCGAGGAAATCCAAGATTTGATTATCAAGCATACCACCAGCTCAATTATCCAGAAAGCCGCTATAAGTGAGGGCATGGTGACTATGCGCCAAGACGGCTATCTGAAGGCTTTGGCTGGTTTGACGACGTTATTGGAAGTTAACCGCGTGGCGGCGACTGAGGGTTAATAAAGATGATTCACTCTGTTCATCATCGGCTAATGGCTAGTAGCTTATGGCCAACGCCCGCCGCCTGGCTACCAACTACCAGCTACCAGCTATCGGCTAGAGTGACCGGAGGAAGCGCTTGATGCAGCAGCAAGTACCCAAGATTGAAGTTCTGCTTGAGGAGGTAGTTAAACGTAAAGCTTCCGACCTTCATCTACAGGTTGGTTTGCCGCCGATGCTTAGGATCGACGGAGTCCTGACGCCGATTAATACTGTGGCGCCACTTAATGAAGAAGCCGTGGAGACCTTAGTATTTGCTATTTTAGACGAAGATCAGAAACAAATACTGCTTCGTGATAAGGAGTTCGATTTTTCCTTTGCTTTTGGTGATATGGGACGCTTTAGGGTAAATGCTTTTCATGAACGCGGTAACCTAGCGGCTGCTATGCGTCTGATACCAAGCGAGATACGGACCATCGAGCAGCTGGGATTACCGCCGGTATTGAATAAATTTACTGAATACCCCAGAGGGCTGGTGCTGGTCACCGGACCAACCGGCTCTGGTAAATCGACAACCTTAGCTGCGCTGGTTAATAAAATAAACGCTGAAAAAGCGGTTCATATTATTACCGTTGAGGACCCGATTGAATATACGCACCAATCGAAGCGTTCAGTTATTGTCCAGCGTGAGGTTCACTATGATACCTATAGTTTCTCGGCGGCCTTGCGCTCAGCGCTGCGTGAGGACCCCGATGTGGTTTTAATTGGTGAGATGCGCGATCTGGAAACTATCGCGGCGGCCATAACCATTGCCGAAACCGGCCATCTCGTGTTTGCTACCCTGCACACCAACAGCGCCTCACAAAGCATTGACCGAATGATTGATGTTTTTCCACCGCATCAGCAGCCACAGGTACGCTCCCAGCTTGGCAACATCGTAATGGCTATTTGCTCGCAGCGTTTGATACCGTCTCTAGGCGGTGGCCGGATGGCAGCGGCCGAGATTCTGGTGGCGACACCAGCGGTGCGCAATATCATCCGCGAGGGCAAAAATTATCAGCTGGAAGCGGTAATTCAAACCGGAGCGGAGTATGGCATGCAGAGTATGGACAAGACCTTAGTTAATCTGGTACATGGCGGGGTTATCAGTTATGACGAAGCCCGTAATTTTGCAGTCGATGTTGAAGAGCTGGATCGTCTGATGAGAGGACAGTAGGCGGTGCTGACTTATACCTACACAGCCCGCGATTTAAAGACCGGCCATAAAGTCGAAGCCGAGGTCCAAGCCGAGAATGAGAAAGCGGCCGCTCAGCTGCTGGCGGAGCGCGGACTAACCCCGCTTGACATTGAAGTCAAGGGAGAGGGGGGCAGTTTTCTCAGCCATTTTAGGAACCGCGTAAAGACTAAACAGAAAGTTATTTTCTCGCGGCAACTTTCCACGCTGATTAATGCTGGTCTACCGTTGGTTCAAAGCCTTAACACCGTCAAGGGGCAGACTAATAATCGAGTACTTCGAGCCATAACCGGCGAAATAATCAGAGACGTTGAGGGTGGTTCTACACTTTCTGATGCTATGGCTCGTCACCCCCGGGTTTTTAACAACGTCTATACCAGCTTAGTGGCGGCCGGCGAGGCTTCCGGAACACTGGACACGTCGCTGGAGAGGCTATCAACCCAGCAGGAAAAGGACGCCGAAATTGTAGCCAAGGTCCGCGGCGCGCTGATTTACCCCTTAATAGTTTTACTGGTCTTGGTAGCGGTAGTGACCTTCATGCTGACGACTGTTTTACCTCAAGTTCAAACTCTATATGAGGGTCTGCCGGGCGCTGAACTGCCAATAGTGACCAGAGTGCTACTGGCTGTTTCTAACGTTCTGGTGCGCTATTGGTGGGTAATCTTGATCATCTTGGCAATAGTTGCCTTTTTAGGAACCCGCTGGGCTCAGACACCGCCCGGCCGGCGAGTGGTTGATGAGCTGAAAATGAGAATTTGGCCAGTTGGGAGCTTATTTAAAAAGCTTTATATGGCGCGTTTTGCTCGTACCGGAGCCACGCTGGTCGGCAGTGGCGTTCCAATGATTAAGATGCTCAGTACCACGGCTGACGCTGTCGGCAATATCCACGTTGCCGAGTCAATACGCAAGGCTACCGAGCAAGTCAAGGGCGGCAAGACCCTTTCAGAGAGTTTAAGCGGTGACCCTTATTTTCTTGACCTAGTGCCGGATATGATAAAGATTGGCGAACAATCAGGTCAGCTAGAGAGCATGCTGGGTAAAGTAGCCGATTATTATGAGAAAGAAGTTGATAATCAGGTCAAGGCTATCTCAACGACAATTGAGCCCGGACTGATGATTATCGTCGGAATCCTGGCCCTGATTATTGTGGCCGCTATCCTGCTGCCAATATACAGTTTGGCAGGTAATAACCTCCTTCAGCAACTTCGGTAAAAATGCTATTGCTTTTTTTGAAGAGTCTGCCTAGTATGTAACCATAAGTGTAGCTAAAGTAATACTCTACGGGGGGCATAAAATCTCAAATGAAAAACGTACTTAACAAGACATACCGGGGCTTCACGATCATCGAGGTGATGATTGTTTTGGCCATCGCCGGCCTGATCATGGTCATTGTCTTTTTTGCTATTCCACAGCTTCAGCGCAACCAGCGTGATAATGCCCGCCAAAGCCTAACGACTCGTATAAAGTCCGAGGTTGAGACCTATGCCAGTAACAACCAGGGAACCTACCCCTATAGTACGGCAGGAAACTGGAACAGCTTTTACACCCGCTATATTTTCGGCCCCAGTCTTAACGTCAAGGATCCCAGCCTAGGCACCGACGTCATTGGCCCAGCCTCGGGTAACCCGGCGACATTCACCATCGTGGCTTGTAACGGTACCTGTGGTAATGTTACTCTGCCGCCGACCAAGGGTGTATTTGTCATAGCCGCTGGCGCTAAATGCAGCGGCGAGGATGTAGTGCGCTCGGGAGGAAGCGGCGCCGCCAACCTCGATACCAAGAACTACGCCATGATAATCGGGCTTGATAAAGACAATACCCGCTACTGCGTAGATAACGGCTAGAACTAGCTAATAGCTAAATAAGCGGCCGGTGAGAACCGGCCGCTTTCTTTTGTGTTAGCATAAAAACAATGTTAACCACAGCTGTTTTGCTGTTTATCTTGGGATTGTGCGCTGGTAGTTTTGTCAATGCTTTGGTTTGGCGGGTCCGTCAGCAGAGCAAGGGGCGCAAGGGTGTGTCAATACTAACCGGTCGCTCAGTTTGCCCGAAATGTAAGCATGAACTATCGGCCCGTGATTTAGTACCGCTACTCTCCTGGCTGGCGTTGGACGGCCGTTGCCGCTACTGCGGCAAAGCGATATCTAAGCAGTATCCTGTTATTGAACTTAGCGCGGGATTGGTATTTGCCAGCTCGTATCTTCTATGGCCCATAGAGTTTAGTGCGAATGGGCAGCTGGTCTTGTTCATCACTTGGCTGCTGGTTTCGGTAGGTTTACTGGCTTTGCTGGTTTACGACTTTAAGTGGATGCTGTTGCCCAACCGGATTCTTTACCCGACGGCCTTGATTGCCGCCGCCGGCCGTCTGATATACATCGCTGGTTTTGAGCCGGATAAGCTGTCGGCGGTCTTTGAATGGGGATTGGCTATAGGGGTGGCTAGCGGGATTTTCTGGCTGTTATTTATGGCCAGTTCCGGCAAGTGGATAGGTTATGGCGACGTCCGTCTGGGTCTAATCACCGGCACAGTTTTGGGCGCGCCGCAGTATGCCTTTTTGATGATATTTACCGCCTCGCTGCTGGGCACCGCCTTTGTTCTGCCGGCTATCTTAAGCGGTCGGAAGATGATGGCCTCAAAAATACCCTTTGGACCGTTTTTGATAGCCGCTACCGGGTTAGTCTTACTGTTCGGCAAGTCTATTATTGATTGGTACAAAAACGTACTGGTCTAACAGATATCCATTGTCAAAAACAACTGATACGCTTATGCTATACTTGTGCCTATGAAGAGCATAAGAGGTGGGTTCACCGTACTCGAAGTGCTCATCGTTCTGGCAATAACCGGTCTGCTGTTCATCAGCGCGGTCACGTTGTTTCGCGGCAAGCAGACCCAGACTCAATTCAACCAAGCCATGCATGACCTCGAATCCAAGATCCAATCAATCGCTAACGTTGTCAAAAGCGGCTCCTTCCCGGACTCTGAAAACTACAATTGCTTTAGGAGGGGAACAGGGACACCTGGATTAACCGGAAGCGGCGGCTCAGGCACCGGTAAAAACGAAGACTGTATTACGCTCGGCCGGGCACTCCATGTCGTTCCCGACGATGGAATACTGTATATCTACACGGTTTTAGGACTTAGAACGGCAGCTGATGGGGAACCAGTCAGTTCCATTAAGGAAGCCGGTCCATCCTCGATGATTGGCGGACATCCCCAGCAAACCGAGGACTTAACTCAAGAGTATAAGCTGCTGGGCGGAGCAAAGGTGGTATCGTCTAGAATGATTGGCCAAGCCGGCGCGCACGACATACTTGGTCTTTACCTAGAGCCTCAGGGCAGCAGCTCGGCCGGCCAAGGCTCGACTTTTACAAGTTTGGCCTACCTGTTTGACAGCACCACTGGCGGTAACGGACCAAGGTCAGCTAATTCTCGAGAGTGCATTGAGCAAGACCTGGCTGGCTGTACCGACCCGCCAACGCTGGGCCAGTGGGATTTATGCGTAGAGAGCGGCGGCGGTAATCAACGAGCCTCTTTGAGCCTTATAGCAACACCTAGTGGTGTAAACACAAAACTAACTTTTGAGGAGTGTACTTAAGAAAATGAAATTTTTATCAAGCCTTAAAAAAATCAAGACCGACAGCCGCGGTGACACCATCATAGAAGTACTTATAGCCATGGCCATACTGGCCCTGGTGCTGGGAACAGCCTATGCCATATCGAGCCAAAGTCTGAAAACCGGTACTTCCGCCGGCCAGCGCAGCCGGGCGCTGGGCTATGCCCAAAGTCAGATCGAATTTGTCAAACAGGCTCAAGCTACTAGTCCGGCGCTGATGGGACAATATACCTACTACGATCCAGCCCGGTCTCATGATGATCAGGATCCTTTCTGCGTGACACCTGACGGCGCGTTCCAACGGGTGCCGGCCGATGCCGATGCCAGCCATCCTTGTAATTCCTATGAAGGCTTCTACACGGTTAGATCCAGCTACGGCGGTGATCCCGCTTTGCCCGATTATCAGGTCTTTAGTATTCATGTCTGGTGGGCCAGCGCCAATCTATCTGGTGAGCAGAATCACCTGGTACTGTATTACAAACTGCCCGGCAGTGTTGATACCCCGCCCACCGTTAATCTGGTCGCCTTGCCAAGTAGTGTAAGTAACGGTGGTTCCAGTGATCTTACTTGGTCGACTACCAATGCGATTTCCTGCACGGCCTCCGGTGGCTGGAGCGGAGCTAAACTGACTGGCGGTACCGAACAAGTTGGGCCCTTAAGCTTCACTACAACCTATACCCTGACTTGTGATGGGCCGGGCGGATCAGCCAGTGACAGCGAAACCATTACGGTGACTAACCCGCCATCTCCGCCTCCGTCTCCTTCGCCGTCGCCCCCGCCTCCGTCTCCTTCGCCGTCGCCCCCGCCACCTAGCTCCGGCTGTCCCAATCCGCAATCTGGTGATGATGGTAGCAACCGGCCCAATGCCTGTGTTCGCAGTATCGTATCAACTCGGACCGGACCTAATTCCATAACCTTCCGCATCTGGGCCAGTCACTGCTACAGCGGCTTGAGCGTATCCTACCCCGGCAACAGCCAGACCTTAAGCTGGATAGCCTCGCCCAGTGACAATAGCGCAGAGTACGACTATTCGGTCAGTAATGCCTCGAGCTCTTCAGGAACGGCTACAGCGACCTGCAGCGGTAATGGCACCTCCTGGGGAGATGTTTCCGTGTCAGCTTGGGGCCAACCCTCGCCGCCACCACCATCTCCGCCGCCAATCACGCCGCCTCCACCTGTCTGGGAAACCAGGACCGTTTGCGGCGACCCGTGGGCCGGGGAATACCTTCACGACGGCGGGTGTACCCCGGAGGAAAGAAACTTTGGCTACATCACCACCTTAGCCTGCTTTAGAAACGGACAATTTGACCACTGGGGCGGTTGCTGATCGGTAGATACTTTAGCTGATGAGATTACTGCATATTCTAAGAACGCGCACTGCTGATAGCCGCGGCGACACTATAGTCGAGGTTCTAATCAGCCTGGCTATCTTAGCCCTGGTGCTGGGTACCGCTTATGCGGTGTCAGGTACCAGCCTGCGCTCCGGCACGGCCGCCGGCCAGCGCAGCCAGGCTCTTGGTTACGCCCAAAGCCAGATCGAATTCATCAAAAAGGCGCAGGCCACCAACAGTTACATCGATTTATATCTGTACACCAGCGGCAACGAGTTCTGTGTAACTACGGATGGCTCCTATTTGGCTATTCCGGTCAACGCCGCCCCGAATCATCCCTGTTTAAGCTACGACAGCAATTTTTTCACGGTTAGAGTTCAATTTAGCGACAGTCTGAAGGTCTTTACCATCAATGTATCTTGGGCCGGAGCTAATCTCTCCGCTGAGCAGAGCCAGCTGACGCTTTATTATAAGCTGCCCAGCAACTTTAGCCTGCCAACCCCGCCGAGTGGTGAGATCTGCGGAAACGGCATAGATGATAACGGCAATGGCCTGATAGATGAAGGTTGCGGCGGCGGGGGAGGCGGTGGCGGCTGCCCCAACCCATCATCAGGCGGTAATGGTACCAGCAGTCCCCCTAATCCCTGCGTTCGCTCGGTGGTAGCCGGCCGGCCCAGTGGCGGCGGACCGGGCAATATGTACTTTAATATCTGGGCTAGTCACTGCTATAGCAGTCTGAGCGTCTCTTATCCGGGCGGTAGTACCAGTTTAGCTTGGAATCGAACACCGGACGACAACAGTCAGGTTACAGCCTATAACGTAAGTAATGCCTCGGGTTCCGGCGGTACTGTCACCGTGACCTGTGCCGGTAATGGAGTGTCGGTCGGTAGTACCACTGTTTCCGCCTACGGTGGGGGAGGAGGCCCACCACCACCGCCTCCACCCTCAGACACTTGGGAAACCAAGACCGTCTGTGGTGATCCTTTTGGCAACGAACTGCTCCACGAAGGTGGTTGTACCGCTGATGAAAGACGTTTTGGCTACATAACCACCTTGGCCTGCTTTAGAAACGGCAGTTTCTATAAATGGGGAGGCTGCTAGTTGCATGCGAAAAGGTTCGCCTGGCTTTACCATAGTGGAACTGCTGCTGGCCACGGCGGTCTTTTCGCTGGTTTTAGTGGCGGCAGTAAGTGGTTTTTTGGAGATTGGACGCCTATTTTATAAGGGTGTCACCACCAGTCAGACACAGAATGTCGCTAAGCTGGTGCTTAACCAAATCACCGCCGATATCCAAGATTCAACAGATGTAACCACCTTACAAAACCCGCCACCAAACGCCGAGTTTACCTATCTTTGCATTGGCAATAAGCGCTACACTCTCAACTTCGATGTGAAGGTCAATACCACAATAACTGATTATTCACAAAAAAAGTTCGGGATCCTTCGGGATGAACTCCCCGGTAACTCCGGCTGTGCTGAACCTTGTTACTCGGCAGGTGGTGACTGTGAGCCCGGGGAGCTGGTATTTCAAAATCCTCAAGAACTACTGAGTACTAAGATGAGCCTCAGAATTGAGCCGGCCAGATTACTCGAGCAGCCCTCTTCCAACCCGGAAAGGCTCTACAACGTCAGAATTAGGTTGGTTTTTGGCGATGACGATGTGCTTCGGATAGTCGATCCCGATAATCCGACTGGCTCAAATGTACGGTGCGATTCCAACTTGCAAAGTTCACAGTTCTGCGCTGAAGCCGAAGTGTCTAATGTAGTATTTGCCGGTGAGTTTGGCCCATGACCAGAAGAAATACTTCAATTGGTAATCAGTCTGGAATGGCTTCCATTGTGGTGGTCAGCATTTTGGTGATCATCTTAGCGCTTATCAGCCTAGGTTTTGCCCGGTTGATGGACAGGGCTATAAGTAATTCCTTAGCCAGTCAGCTGGGTTCCGCGGCCTACTATGCCGCCCGCTCAGGAATAAACGATGCTATCGCCTATCTAGCTGCTAACCCCACCGCTCCATCGGCCAATAGCTGCGAGGATCTGTTAGGTACGGGTCCGCCACCTGCACCGTTACAATCGGCTGCCGACGCTATATCGCAAGCCAGCGGCGGGGTTACGGAGTACACCTGTATCCTTATGGAACGCCAGCCGACCAGCCTAAATTATCAGAAGATACCGCCTTTTAAATCACAAGTGGTTAGGCTCAGTACCCCGGCTGGGAGCTCGTTCGTTAATTTCACCGTTTCATGGCAGAGCAGTAACCGCGGATACGATCAGCTGCCAGGCTCCGGAGAGGTCCTTTACCAGCAGACCCAGTGGGCTAACAACCGCTATGAGCCAGTCCTTAGGCTGACTGTTTATCCAATTGATAACGATGGTGACAATGACTCACTGGCAGATGTGGCTAGCAATGCTAGAACGTTCTTTCTTTACCCGTCATCATCCGGCGGCGGGCAGCTTCAGTTCGTGGCAACGGCTGATGGTACCTTACGAAATGTATCATGCCCCGCGCCGTCAAGCGCTAACGACTACCATTGCCGGGTGACTATCGGGAACCTTGGCGGCAATAGAAGCTATTTCTTTGTTCGTCTGACACCGCTCTATCAGCAGGCTGATATAAAGATTGAAGGGGTCATGAATCCGGGTAATAATCCGGCCCGCTTTACGGACGCTCAGTCAGTCATTGATGTGACGGCTAAGTCAAATACCTCAGTTCGCCGCTTGGCGGCCAGAGTGGATACCAGCTCGATTGGCGGGGGGTTGGTTAATATCTCGCCGCGCGATGATGCCATGCCTGAAAATGCTATCCGCACCGCTGGTGTGCTTTGTAAGCGGCTGGACGTTACCGGCGGCGCTGTCTCTTCAGAAGCCGCTTGGCGGGCGCTCTGTAACCTTTCTATCTAGCTTTAACTTTAAGATCGTTTACGGTGGAACCTTTGATGAACATCTTTGAGGTGAGGGTCGGTGACATGGGTATAGATCTGGGTGGTGGCGATATTGGAGTGACCAAGCATGGCCTGCACCGAGCGCAGATCAGCCCCATTCATCAAAAGGTCGGTCGCGAAAGAATGCCTTAGAGTATGCGGACTGACGTGTTTGGTAATGCCGGCTAATCGGGCGTAGCGCGATACCATCCGCTGGATACTACGGGCCGTAAGGCGGGTGTAGTTGCCCGATAAGTCAACTTTGCGTACACCGCTGTAACGGATAAACAGCGGTTTGGTATTATCCTGGCGCTTGTCGAGGTATTTGGTAATCCAGTCGGCGGCTTCGGCGCTGATAAAAATCGGCCGGTCTTTTTGACCCTTGCCGCGGACGGTAAACTCTCGGCGCTTTAAGTTAATATGATCGCGGTCCAGACCAACCAGCTCCGATATCCTGAGCCCACTTGAAAATAACAGTTCGATGATCGCCCGATCCCGCAAACCATTGACTTTTGAGGTGTCCGGTTGGGCTGCCAGTCTTTCGAGTTCCTCGCCGGTTAAAAAAGTAACTTGCGGCCGGGTTGTACGGGCCAATTCCACCTTGTCGGCGGCTAGAGCGGTATAGCCGCGCTTGGCGCAGAAGCGCAGGAAAGAGCGTAGGGCAATCAGGTGATAATTTTGAGTAATTTTAGATAGTTCATCCGAGGTATTAGTACCCAACCGATTAAGCCACATCCGCCATTTTCTAATCATTTGCTCGTCAATGTCAGATAGCTTGATATCTCCGGCAAAGTCGGACAGACGGGTCAGGTAATGAGAGTAGTTGGTGATAGTTTTAGCGGAGCGGTTTTGCTCCAACTCCATGTACTCCAGGTAGTCGGCTACTGCCGTGTCATACAACGTTGATGCCATAAGCGTATTGTAGCAGAAAATATTGTGCGACATCGCACATCAGTCTGAATAATAAAGATATTCAATTTGGCGCACCGTTTCAATCTGTTATAATATTCCGGAATGGAAAAAACTTTAGTAATCGTGAAGCCCGATGCGGTCTCGCGCGGACTGATTGGTGAGATATTGAGCCGCTACGAAAAAGCTGGTCTAAAGCTAGTGGCGGCTAAAATGGTCACGCCGTCTGAAGATCTGGCTCATAAGCATTACCCAACTGAGCGGCGGGAGTTCATTGAGGGGATGGGCCGTAAAAGCCTGGAGACATACCAAGAGCAGGGGCTTGATGCCGAAGAGGTGCTGGGTACCTCCGATCCGCATGAGATCGGCCTAAAAATTCAGAGCTGGATGATCGATTTTATAACTTCCGGACCGGTCATGGCTATTGTGTTGCAAGGTTCCAATGCCATTATCAAAGCCCGTGAAATTACCGGCCATACTATCCCGGCAAAGGCTGAACCGGGGACTATCCGCGGGGATTACTCAGACGACACTCCTGTTAAAGCTAATGCCGAGCAGCGGCCGATTCATAATTTAGTACACGCCTCAGGTGATAAAACCGAAGCCGACTTTGAGATCAATCTTTGGTTCACCAAAGATGAGCTTCAAAGTTGATTTTGGGCGCCAAGGGGCCGCGCGCAGAAACTACCTCTTAGTTTCGAGCACGGCGACTGCGTGTTGCGATAGCAACTGATTAATCTCTGGTTCACACCTGACGAACTCCACGCTTAATAGCTAAGGAGTAATTACTACAGTTTGTTTTTTTGCGCTATAGTTTCTATACAATTTTGTGAAGTTCCGTAGTGCAGTACTTTACAAAATTGAGAGGAGAAAACGACCTGAGGCTGAATGTAAGTTTGCTTTCGCGAACTAACGGAAGCCGGTACGTCGGTTTCGACGAGCTCCGGTAGCTCAATGGATAGAGCAGGCCCGTCCTAAGGGCAAGGTTGCAGGTTCAAATCCTGCCCGGAGTACCAAGCACTTTATCCTAAGTCATATGTCCTATATCCTATTAGCATGAGCGAAAAGGCGGCCGAAGAGAAGGCTGAGTCTAAAACAGAATCCAAACACAAATACTTCAAAGAACAGTTTGATGACGAAGAAGTCAGGCTGGTCTTTAGAAAGCATCCTATCGTGATGCGAAAGGGCTTAATTTTAGCCATGTTTGCCATCCTGCTGGGCACCGTACCAGCTCTGATAAAACCGGAGTACAGCTACTTCATCTTGGGTCTACTGGGTGGCTTCCTGTTGGCGATAGTCCTAATGTTCCCGTGGTGGGTACGCTGGTACTTCAGTGTCTATATTATGACCGACCAGCGCTTTATCCAGCAGACCCGCTCGCTGCTGCAAGTCAACGTGGTGGATATCAGCTTGGAGCAGGTCCAGATGATAAACTATCAAATCAAGGGCTTAGAACAGACCATGCTTAACTACGGTACAATAGTTATACAGACTTATGTCGGTGATTTGGTAATCAGATACGTGCACCGACCGGCACGCACCCAGTCTAAAATGGTCGAAATTCTGCGCGATTTGGGGATACATCCCGCTCAGCGGCCCGGAACGGACGAGTCTGATAAAGTTATTTCAGCCAGTGATTAGAAAACGCATTAAAAAACTCCGTAAAAAGGTTCCTGACACGGTTGTAGAGAAAGCTGTGAGCATTGCCTCGCCTAAGCCCGAAGAGGCTATGAGCCTTGAGAACGTTCCGCAGATAACTAATGAAACCATCGCCGAGCACCGTGAGGATGTATTAGGCGGCGCTCGCAAGTATATTTATCCACTAGCCCACTCTAAGCACCGGATTATCATCATAACCGCCGCCTTGCTGGCTCTGACGGTTATCGCTTTTTTGGCCTATGCCTGGGCCGGGCTGTACCGCTTTTACCATCACAACAGTTTTTTGTACCGGGTTACCCAAGTCGTGCCATTTCCCATTGCCCGGGTGGATGGCAGCTTTGTTAACTATGAAAATTATCTTTTCGAGCTGCGCCGCCAAATCCATTATTACGAAGAACAGCAGGGTGATGCCTTTAATGATTTCTCGGCCGTCGAAGACCGTGAACAACTTGCCGAATTCAGGCGTCAAGCTCTGACCCGGGTTGTTAACTATGCTTACGTTAAGCAACTGGCTGATCAAAATGGAATCAAGGTCAGTGGTAAAGAAGTTGACGAGAGGATTGCTCAGGTCCGCGAGCAGAACCGTTTAGGGACCAACGACAAGGTCTTTGCTGATGTGCTGCGGGATTTTTGGGGCTGGTCGATAGCTGACTTTAAACGCTCGTTAAAGGAGCAAATTCTAATTGAGAAAACAAACGCCAAGCTGGACACTGAAGCTACTCAGAAGGCCGAGGCCGCCCTTGTTCAGCTGAAGGCCGGGGCCGATTTCGCCGAAATTGCTAAGCAAATCAGCCAGGATCCAGCTAGCGCGCCGGCAGGCGGTGATTACGGATTCCAAATAACCAGGGGTAATCCTAATATCCCGCCCCAAGCTATGACAATTTTATTTAAACTCCATCCCGGCCAGATTTCGGGCATCGTTAACACCGGTAAAAGTCTTGAAATCCTCAAAGTTGAGAAGATAGAGAACGAGGCTATCACCGCCCGCCACATCGTCTTTCCCCTTAAAGATATTCAGGTCTATATCGACGAGTTAAAGGCTAAACAACCTCCCAAAGCCTACGTCAAATTATAAGACTTAGGACACAGGATATAGGGGACAGGGGTAGATTACTTGACTTGTTAAGTAAGAAAATCCCGCCCGAGTAGCTGGTGGCAGACGGCGTCCGAGGACGCACATCAACCAAGACTTTTCAGGCGGGGATTGGCCCCAGGATTTGGGGCCGGCGGCCCGGAAGGGGTGGGTGTCATGACTGGCTGTCATGTCCTAGCCCTTCCGGGCGCGCGGTGAGCGGAGGTTACGAGCCTCCCGCTGGGGCACCAGGCCCCAACGTGACTACGTGCGCGGTTGTCAGCTCGAGGTGCCGGCCGTCGACGGGTAACTCATGCGAGCCCCTCTCGTCGGTCGAGGTCGCGGTTCCGCCGCGTTCGGATCGTATCAGGAGCACATAACGTGGGCCTGGTGGCCCACATGCTTCACCCCCAGGGACGATGAAACTATATTACTCTCAAAAGCGTATTATTTTCAACAAGAATTCACCCTATGGTGGGTCTTCAAGTTCGTGGCGGGGCGGACTCCGATAGCGCTCCGGCTACCCCAACTGTCGCTGGCCGCGCGGAGCTAACCCGCTGCGGGTTCAATCTCAGTCCAATCTCAGTATGAAAAACGAGCCATCGTAAAGATGACTCACTTTTCATGGCGGGGCGGACGGGATTTGAACCCGCGACCTTCTCCGTGACAGGGAGACGAACACTCCGGACTGTTCTACCGCCCCCTATTAGCTTGAGCTAGAACAGATGTAGTCTAGCAGTTTGACCCCTGAAAATCAACGTAGCTAAGGCGTCACAATTATGGTTGCTTTGGTTTTGGGGAACAGATGGTCATGCATACCCCATTGACCGGCACGCTCCAATGTGAAGCTCCAGCTCTCACCCGGCTTAATTGGTTTTTTAGAGTCTAAGTCCGAATAGATCTTATGCGAGGGGTGATCATTAGACGCTGGCCAATGGTCCTCGCTGTCGCGGTTTATAAAGGTCACACTGTCCTCGACTTTGACGGTCAGCCGGTTCGGTGAGAAGCCGCTGCCATCCATTACGATAGTGTTCGGGGCTACCGGGCTGTTGTCGGTCGCCTGTGTACTGTCCTGAGCGGGTTGCTTGTCGGACGAGCCGCTTGACAGGGCAATGGCGATGCCCGCCCCAAAGGCTAGGGCCAACAATATAAGGATATAGGCTGACTTTTTCATTCTTAGAAAGTAGTGTAATACGACTTAACGGTGTTGATGCATTCGACCTTGAAAGCGTCAACTAATATATCGCAAAAGGCCAGAGCCGGCCGGTCGCTATGGTGATACGATACAAAGTCCAGCGCCGCGCCAATGACGCAGTGTCGTTTTGCTTCATCGCTTGGGCCCATCATACAAATGTCCTTGGTCCTTTGAGGATCACTGATGGTACTGCCGGAAGCATCCCTGCCTAAGCTCTTGAAGCAGGTCGCGTCGTTGGGGGCCGGCACCGTGGTACAAAGCTGAAATATTCTGGCAAAGTCATAGCCCACAACTTTCAGAGCATGTGAGGTTTGCATCTGGTAGCACTGATAAGCGTATTTGACATCCACGGCGTTGCAGGGATAAAGCAAATCGTCGTCTTTTAGGTAATCGGTATGATGGTCGGGGTTGACTTCGCTCATGATGTTTTCCATGAATACCCCACCGTAGCAGGACCCCCGCTCCCAACCGTCTTTCAGTTGATCACAGCTGCTTAGAGAGACGAATAGCTCGTTACCCTGTATAGCCATTAGGCCGTGTCCCAGACCGTGGGCGCAGTTGTAGTGCGAGAACTTATAGCGCTCGCTTTCCCGCAGCGAAGCACAGATATCATTTATCTTGGCTACAAATTCATCTGGACCGATGTCATAAGCTATTGCTTCAACCACCCCGTGATAGTAGCCTGACCAGCAAAAGTCGTTACCGTTGCGGTAGGCTTCAGCCAAGTCGCCGTATTTTTTGCCAGCTGCTCGGCCAATGACATGAATAATCTGGTGGCAGTTGGTGTATATATAGCTATTTGACTCATATTGAGCTTTAACATCGGCCAATGCTTCCTGGGTGGACTTTTGCTCGACTAACTGCTGGTAATGGGTCCGCCAGCACTTGAAGTCTTGGGCTAAGCTATCTTTGCACTCTACTATTGGTCCACTAGCTACTGAATTGTTTTGAGAATTGTTTAAGTATTTATTGCCAGCGTATTGTCCCAGCCACACGGTCCCCACAGCCGCGATCACCACCAGAAGCGCTAGCATTGGATTTTTATCCACCCACGACACCAGTTTTCTGACTCCTGGAGTCTTATTAGTCTGTAAAATCCGGTTGTATTTATCGTAAAAGACGATAGCTAAAGTGATCCCATAAAAAAACCACACGTAGCGAAACCAGCCTTCGCCTAGTTGGCCACCAAGTCTTAAGCCGTGGTAAAGAATGGCTATCATGGCCCCATCGACGGCGTAGTCAAGATATTTCCACCACTTGCGCGAGCGATAAAAACGCCGCAGCTCATAGGCTAAAAAGACAAGCAGGCTGGCGGTACCCAGCAGGGCTATCCACTTGAGGTTAGCAGCTACATAACTTAAATAGCTTCCCGGCGGCAGGCCCAGTCCATCACGCCAAAGCTGCCAAATCAAAAGGGAAGGATGAAGAACTATTAGCACCAGGACCAACCAACCGGTAACCTCATAGTAGCTATGTAGCTGGCTGGATTTTATTTTTAGCTTACGCGAACCAAAGCCTACCATGTACATTGACCACATCAAACTAAAGGCTGCCAGGCCAAAAACAGGGAATAATTTGTAAGCCGTGAGGCCATTTAGCCGCCAATCAAGTTCCTGCAGCCAAGCCGCCGCACCGACCACCATAACTAATAGGCTAAGCAGCCAGGCAAGGGCTATATAGTTTTTCTTTATAAATTCCACAGGCTAAAACCACTATCATTATACGTTTAGATTTTAGCTCAAACCAAACTCTCCCACCCAAGAATTACCCAAAGCCTTTTTTTGTTATAATCTAACTCGCCTACCGGCAGGCAGGTCTGTTATTGCCACCTTAGCTCAGCTGGCTAGAGCAGTCCCTTCGTAAGGGAAAGGTCATCGGTTCAAGTCCGATAGGTGGCTCCAGCGGATATAGTTTAGTGGTAGAATGTGACCTTCCCAAGGTTGAGATGCGGGTTCGATTCCCGCTATCCGCACCATTCGACTCGCTTCGCTCGCTCATGGTAAACCAGCGAGGCGAATGACCCCGAGCTTGTCGAGTGGCCAGATTTAACTACCAACTACCCCCTAAAACCTATAATGTGACTGATTAAGGAGCATTATATGCCGAACCCGAGTTAGCTCTCCGCTAAAAAAAGATTGCTAACCCGGCGTGAAGCTATATAAACTATTAAATAAGACATGGATTTGCCCAAGAAGTTTTTGCATGATCGGACTGTCCTGATTCTGCTCACCCTACTTTCAGCCCTAGTTGTTATAGGAGTTAGTATTGTTGCGCTAAGGTTTGACGTTTCTAAAAACCCGACGACTATTGTGGCCTATCGGCCCAATATATCCGGCAGTGCTTATCAGAGTGGGAAACCGCTGGATATTTACTTGCTGGCGGTGTTTATGGTGATTATAGCTATTAGTGCGGCTATCTTGAGCGCCAGGATATACAACGTCCGCCGGACGATTTCGATATTCATTTTAGCTTCAGCAGCTTTCCTTTTGCTGTTATCAGCCCGTATTGCCTGGAGCATAATTTCACTTCAATAAAGCCGTGCGATCAATTGAAATACCACAGCCAAATGAACGCGATCTAAAATACCGGCTGTTTGAGATTCTACCGGCAGCCTTAACCTGGACAATATTGTCACTACCAATAGTCCTTGGCGCCCTGAGCCCTAAATTAGCAGCCTATTTTATAATTGCTTATCTTCTGATCTGGTTCGCCCGCGCGGTAGCTTTAAATCTCAGGTCACTGCAGGGATACCGCCTAATCGAGCAGCATAAGAAAGTGCCATGGGCTAAGTTAAATGCCGATCTGGAATTATTGGAACCACATACCAAGGAGGCTCCTCGCTGGCATGCCAGAAATCTTGACCGCGTGCGTGAACACATCTCCCATAATCGAATAAAGCCCGGTGAGGTCTATCACGCTATTTTCATCGCCTTCGTTGACGAATCTCGCGATATCCTAGAGCCAACCATAGAATCGGTGTTAGCTAGCGACTATGATCTTAAAAAAGTCATCCTAATTTTGGCTTACGAGGAGCGGGCCGGTCCGGCTTCAGAGAAGCTGGCGAACTCACTTATAACAGATTATGGCAGTCGCTTTTACCATGCTGAGGCTATTGGACACCCCTTTGGGATACTCGGAGAAGTCATTGGTAAGGGCGGCAATGTTACTTATGCCGGCCGCCGCCTAAAAAAGTTCTTAGAGGAGAAAAAGATCGACCCTTTGCACGTCTTGGTTACTACTCTTGACTCTGATAATCGGCCTCACAAACAGTATCTGGGAGCATTGACTTATACCTACTGCTCGACCGAAGAGCCGCGCTACGCATCTTATCAGCCCATTCCGATGTACACCAATAACATCTGGGACGCCCCGGCGCCGATGCGGGTGATCGCCACCGGTAACTCTTTCTGGATGGTAATCCAGAGCCTGCGGCCCCACACCTTGCGCAACTTCTCAGCCCACGCCCAGCCCATGGCGGCGTTGATTGATACCGATTTTTGGAGTGTAAGAACGATTGTTGAGGATGGCCATCAGTACTGGCGGACCTACTTTAGATACGATGGTAAGCACGATGTTTTCCCGGTTTTCGTACCTATCTACCAGGATGCCGTGCTGGCTGCTACTTATCGAAAAACTATCAAAGCTCAGTTTTTACAGGTTCGGCGGTGGGCGTATGGAGCTAGTGACGTAGCCTATGTAGCTAAGATGGGCCTGCTGACCAAAAATCCGATACCCAAACACCTGTTCTGGGCCAAATTCGGCCGCTTGCTGGAGGGCCACGTCAGCTGGTCCACGGCATCTTTAATACTGCTTTTGGCGGCGCCGGTACCATTCCTGCTTAACCCCGAGAGCTATATTGCTAATCAGATACCCCAAATCGCCCGTTGGCTGCAAACCGTCGCCACGGTGGGTATTTTGGTAACTCTTTACTTGAGCATGCGCTCTTTGCCGCCTAAACCGGCCCGCTACAGGCGGCATCGGACAGTTTGGATGATTCTGCAGTGGATTTATTTGCCGTTAACTTCTATCGTTTTTGGCTCATTCGCGGCTATATATTCGCAGACCCGTTTGGCATTGGGGCGGTACATCGGTAAATTTGATGTAACAGAGAAGGCAGTTAAGAAATAGAACCAGAGTAGTAGGGTTGCAGGGTTGTAGGCAGTAATCTATAACCCTCTAACCCTTATTTAATTTGGAGAGATTCATGCTCTGCTACGTAACGGAGGTGAGCTCGCTTATCTAACTTCTTAAGGACATCGCCAGCTATCAGGCTTATCTGGGGTGGTGAATACAACGGCTTGCCCGGCAGCTCTAACAATCTCTTTATAACGGTGTTGGTGGCCTCTCTGGCGTCCAAATAGGCGTTTTTTCGATGGCTCATGGCTAGTAGCAGCTCGGTGAACAACATATCGGTCACGAACGGCTTAGGGAGGCCGCCTACAACCACTAGAAGTGTAGAAGATAGGTCTATGGCCTCATGGGTAGTGAAAACGGCGCTACAGCGCTTACAGACGCGTCGGCGCCAAACCTGGTTGTTGCGCCTCTGTAAGCGGCTGTTCCCAACCCGCGTATCACCGCCACAATACAAACATACCATGTCAATATATTGACATTACGCTATTAAAAAAGCCAGTGCATAACCCTATAGAAACTGTGGATCTGTCTCCGTTGTGGCCTTACAGGGTCTGACCCTGCAAAGGCGCTCGGATATAGAAAAACAGAGGTCAATGACCTCTGTTTTTCTATCTGCAAGCCGCTCAATTGGTAGTGGACTTAACGACTGCCGGAACCCTACTTGCCGTGAGCTTGTCGAATCGGCGGATCCGGTTAGCCTGAAACGGCAATCTGTTGGGAACCTCCTCAAAGAAGAGTTGGAACTCCTCGAGTGCCGCCTTCTTTTTCACACTCAAAAGCTAACCTCCCTGGTTAACTCGGGTAAGTTATCACGGGCTATAGGCCGTGTCAAGGTCTTTGACCCCTGTTATTCTTATGCTTTTTGAGCCTTTAACCTGATAAAATTAGTTGAACACCCAACCAGTTTTTAAAGGGTTAAAAACTGGCCCAAAAACATATTCGCAGTGGAATTCTCAACACTCGGGCCGGCAAAGTACTAACGCCTTTTTTCACGCCGGTGGCTACCCGAGGCGCCGTTAAGGGGTTGGAGCCGGAGCAGGTGGCTGCTACTGGGGCAGAAGTGTTGCTGGCTAACACCTATCACTTACATCTGATGCCCGGCGAGAAAACCGTTAAAAAGCTGGGCGGCTTGCACGCCTTCTCTGGGTGGCAGGGCCCGATGCTGACTGATTCCGGCGGCTTTCAGGTGTTTTCGCTGGCCAAGGTACGCAAAATAACAGAGGAAGGGGTGATTTTTAAAGAGGATAAGTCCGGCCGCGAAAGCCTAATCACCCCTGAAAAGTCTATCCAAATCCAGCTGGATCTGGGGGCCGATATCATCATGGCCTTCGATGATGTTACCGGACTATCACACACTGAGCGCCACCTAACCCAAGAGGCCATGGCGCGGACCCATCGCTGGCTAGAGCGCTGCGTCACCGAGTTCAACCGTCTAACCAAGAAGATGGAGTCTCGGCCTCTGTTGTTTGGGATTGTGCAGGGCTGGTTGGATGAGAAAATGAGACAAAAGAGCCTTAATTTTGTACAGAAAACCACGGTAGACGGGGTGGCCATCGGCGGCTTGGCGGTAGGCGAAACCCGGGCAGAAATGTATAAAATGCTGGACTTTTTGGCGCCTTTTTATGATCAGTGCCCGCGCTATCTAATGGGTGTCGGCGAGCCGGGCGATGTCCGTTACGCCATTGAGCGAGGCATAGACATGATGGACTGTGTTTTGCCGACCAGGAACGGCCGGCATGGCCAGGTCTGGGTTACCGGAGATAAGAGGTTAAACCTGACAAATGCCCGTTTCGCGGCTGATCCTAAGGTGATAGACAAAAAATGCGACTGCCACACCTGCACTTCAGGCTACAGCCGAGCCTACCTTCGCCAGTTATTTAAGACCAATAACTCCCTAGGCGGCAGCTTAGCAAGTATCCATAATCTCAGGTATCTAAACCGGATTTTTGAGTCTTACCGCTGATTACTCTTGGTATCGCTTTATAACAATCGAGGAGTTTTGGCCGCCAAAGCCCATACCATTACTTAAAACTGCATCAACTGCGGTCTGTCCAACCCGGCTTGTTGGTGGAATAAAGCCCCACATCTCGATTCGAGCCTCGTCCAGCCACCTAGCCATCGGCAGTTTTCCTTCATTTAGTATCATCGTCGAGATAACCGCCTCAATGCCATTGGCGGCGCCTACCGCGTGGCCGGTAAAACCTTTGGTTGATAAAACATTCCCAGTAATCTGACGAACAGAGCGGCCGTACTTGGGGTTAAAGGCACTCCATATGGCATTGGCCTCGGCTTCGTCGCCTAAAGGTGTGGCAGTGGCGTGGGCGCTGAGGTGCAAAAGATCCTCCCGGGATATTCCGGCCCGCCGCATGGACAGATCCATCGCTTTTACTATGCCTTCGCCGCTCAGCATCGTTGGGTCGTGAGCATCACCGGTTTCAGCGTAGCCGGCAACAATCCCCAGTATCTTAGCACCGCGGCGACGAGCGTGGGCCTCTTCTTCCAGTACCAGCAAGCCGGCGCCCTCGCTTAGGACTGCGCCGCCGGGTTCGGCATGGAAGGGTCTGGAGGCTACATCCGGGTCATCACCAGTGTTTGCGGCCCCGGTAGTCTCAAACATAGCAATGGTGGCATAACTTAGACCCTCAGTTCCGCCCGCCACGATAACATCGGCTTCGTCCAGCTTGATACGGCGTACGGCCTCGGCAATGCCGGCATTACCGGAGGCACAGGCAGCCGGCGGAGCACCATTGGGCCCTTTGGCGCCGTAAAACATAGATAGCATAATGGCGGCGTTTTCGGGCTGGGATTTATTCATGCCGGTAGATGGTAGACGCACACCTTTTTCCATCTGTGATTGGAAGCCCGCTATCTCTATGCCGCCGCCTATACCCGTTCCAATTACGAACGCTGTCCGTTCCGGCTCGGTATCAAGCTCCAGTTTTTTAGTAACTATGCCGGCTTGGGTTAGCGCTTCGGCTGTAGCCAGCGCCGCCAGTACTGCGCTTCGGCTGTAGTAACGGCTGATGTATCTTTCATCAATCCGACCATGATCTACAT
>Ga0154998_105_pt1 | contig 26175 bp, 22 predicted proteins | sample RifCSPhighO2_01_FD_105966 | JGI IMG/M metagenome (GOLD analysis project Ga0154998, IMG submission 105966) | Candidatus Saccharibacteria bacterium RIFCSPHIGHO2_01_FULL_49_21
TAATCCAACGGTTGTTATAGCACTCTGGACGGCAAAATCTCTCGCTGCTATAGCCGCTGCCAGTTGGCCCTTACCGCCATCGATGATCAGCAGTTGCGGGAGGGGCCATTTTGCCACGTTCCGGGGGCTAAAACGGCGGCCAACCGCTTCTCTTATGTTGCCCACATCGTCATTTCGGCTTAGGCGTATCTTGAATTTCCGATAAGCAGTCTTATCGGGCACACCGTTGGTAAAAACAACCATACTGGCTACCGCCTCGCGGCCGGCAAAATGCGAAATATCAAAGGCCTCAATACGCCGCGGCGGTACTTTCAGCCCCAAGATATCAGCCAAACCACTTAAGGCCTCATCTAACGAGAGGTCTAGATTTTCCCGATCACCGAACAGAATTTGCCTATCTAAAGCACGGAGAGCAAACAGCTGATTACGGGCTCGAGCGGCGGACTCAAAGTTTTTGGCTTTAGCCGCCGCCTTCATTTCTTTTTCGGCAAGCTTAGCCAGCTGAGCGCCTTCTCCTTTTAAATAGCGCATCAATTTACGCAAATTGCTCCGATATTCAGCCAGGCTGGTATGCCCATCTTCGAGGCCGGGGTCCAACCCTAAATGGTAATGCAACCCGGACCGCTTGGCGCCGGCCGATCGTCTCTCGGCATATGGAAAGGCCCGCCGCAGATGGCGCAGAGCTTTCTTGACAGCGTAACCGCTTAAGTAGGGGCCAAAATAACGAGCTCCATCATCCAGCGGACGGCGCAAGGTGCTGACTGTCGGGTAATCGCTATCATAGTCGATACGTACATAAAGCAGTGACTTATCGTCACGGAGCATGATGTTATAACGCGGCTGGTAGCGCCGGATTAGCTCGGCTTCCAAAAATAGGGCGTCAGCCTCGGATTCCAGCTCCCGCCACTGCAAACTGCTGATTTCGTTGATCAGAGCGTCTGTTTTAGGGTCTCGCAGCCGACTCTTTTGGAAATACTGGCGGACCCGGTTGCGTAAATTGGCGGCCTTGCCAATATAAATAATCTCGCCAGTCTTATCCTTATAAAAGTATAGCCCCGGTGACGGGGGCAGTTTGGCCAGCTTTGACTTTAAGCTCCGATTCATTTCTATAATCTAGCCTAACAGGGATAAAAAAGTTTGTCATCAGATTACCTAAGATGTTACAATGCCATGTAATAGATAACTAACAGGGAGAAAGGAGCAGCCGGACATGAATACATCAGTTGATTTAGCTTACAGAGCTGCTCTTAGAGCGTCTCTGTAAAGTTCCAAGGCTTAATAAAAACTTTAAAAAGATTGGCAAATTAACGCGTAGCTAGGAGGCTCGCGCCATGTCCTTCCCCGAGCGGAATACCGAAGCAGTCAAGCTGGCCGCAACCAATTACTGGCAGCAACTTAAACACGACTGGCCTACAGCCGTGCCGGGTTTGGTATTGCCGGGGCTCGGCAATATCTTGGTCTTTTATGTACCGCCGCTAATCGTAGCCAAAATACTGGTGGCCTTCAGTAACGACCCCCACCCGGGGGCATCCAGTTTGTTACCGTATGTGCTCTGGTTCACCGGCCTGTGGCTTATCGGTGAAGTGTTATGGCGTATCGCTATGCTCTGTTTAAGCCGGGCTGAGGTCAGAGGCATGGAGCGGCTGTACCAACAGGCCATGGAATACTTATTCGCCAGAGACCAGGCCTTTTTTAACGACAACTTTGCCGGTTCACTAACCAAGAAAGTGGTCGGTTACGGTAGTCGTTACGTGGATGTGATGGATACCTTAGCTTTTTCTGTGACATCCTCTTTAATCCCGGTATTTTTTGCCGGGTTCGTCCTTTGGGGCTATTCTCCATGGCTGGTAGTAGCTCTACTAGCGATGATGGTCATCGCGGCACTAGTTGCCATACCACTCATTAAGCGGCGAGCTAAGCTGGTTGCTGTCAGGGAAGCGGCCAGCAACGTCATGGCCGGCAACGTAGCCGATACGATTTCTAATATGACAACGGTGCGTTCCTTCGCTCAAGAGACTTACGAGGGCCGACGGCACGCCAGCCGGGTAAAGGATCATGCCCAGAAAATGCTGAAGTCCTGGGACTATAACACCCTGCGGATTGAAATTGCCCTGTCACCTTTTTTTGTGTTGACCAACGTCGTGGGCCTGACCATTGCTCTTGCCTTGTCATCCAATGGTGCCCTTAACGTCGAAGCCATCTTCGTCTCATTCAGCTACTTTGTCCAGATCAGTGGTTTTATGTGGAAGTTCAACCAGATATACCGCAACTTGGAATCGTCTTTAACTGATGCCGCCCAATTCACAGAACTACTAATCGAACAGCCCCGGGTCACCGATGCTTCGGATGTCAAAAGCCTCAAACCCGTGAAGGGCTTAATAGAGTTCATGGATGTAAGTTTCCAGTATTCCGACAGCGCCGGTAGGCATCTGTTTCAGGACTTAAATCTGAAAATCAATGAGGGAGAAAAGGTTGCCCTGGTTGGCCACTCTGGCGGGGGCAAGACTACCATTACCACTCTGCTACTACGCTTCATGGACATTGAGGCCGGCAAGATACTTATCGATGGGCAGGACATTTCCAAGGTACCCCAGCGCCAACTGCGAGCTTCCATAGCTTACGTTCCCCAAGACACTTCCCTATTCCACCGCTCTTTGGCAGATAACATCAGATACGGTAAATTAGACGCCGCTGATGACGAGATGCTTAAGGCCGCCAAACTGTCCCACGCCCATGATTTCATCAAGGAGTTGCCAAAAGCTTATGAGACGTTAGTCGGTGAGCGCGGAGTAAAGCTCTCGGGCGGGCAGCGTCAGCGCATCGCTATCGCCAGAGCCATACTTAAGGATGCGCCAATTCTTGTTCTGGATGAAGCCACTAGCGCTCTTGACTCGGAAAGCGAAAAAGTTATCCAAGACGCTTTATGGAAATTGATGGAAGGTAAGACCACCATCGCTATCGCCCACCGGCTAAGCACCATTTCTCGTATGGATAGGATCGTTGTCTTAGATGAGGGACGGATTGCCCAGCAAGGAACCCATAAGCAACTCCTAGAAAAGGGTGGAATCTATGCCGAGTTGTGGGCCCATCAGTCCGGCGGGTTCCTAGAAGATTAACAAAAGTACTTGACTTGCCTGAGTATTTTTCTATGAGGTCTCCTTTTCAGAGCTCTTAGCTTCGTCTCCCTCAGGCCTAGACTCACCAGCCTCGCCTTCAGCGGCCTCTCCGGCGGCTTCGTCTTCTTCACCCTCAGCAGCTTCGGCTTCAGCCTCTTCTTCAGAGATCTGAGCCTTAGTTTCTACAACTGTAGCAATCGGATGTTCGGCATCGGTTAAAATGGTAACGCCCTCGGGGACTTCCAGATCAGCCACGGTGATTTTATCGTGCAATTCGGCCAGTTTAGTACCGTCAACCTTAAGCCCGTCAGGCAGATTAGCCGGTAACGCTTCAACCTCCACTTCATCCAGTTGATGAAGTATCATCAAGCCAATCTTTTCAGCTGGAATCTCACCTTCGATATGGATAGGTACTTCGGCCTCTACCTTTTCATCGCGTTTGATAGCTTGAAAAACCACATGCTGCAAGCGGCGTTTTACCGGATTAAAATGAGCATCTTTTATCAGCACCAAATACTTATCCGAGCCGATTTCTATATTTAGGGGGTGGTGTTTGCCGGCCTCTCGATAGATATTGACCAGCTCCCGCTCGGGGGCCATGACATGGATTGAATCGGCGCCATGATTATGAATGACTGCCGGTACCAAGCCTTCAGAGCGCAGACCACTCAAACCCTTGCGCACCACGGTGCGCTCCGATAGCTTAACGGGTTTATCCAAATCCGCCATTAGTTTAGCTATTATCCTTCCTTGTAAGGCTAAATTATATCAGATAAGCGACAGGTACCGAAACTTGCTATACAATGGCAGTCATGCCTTGGAGCGTCGAGACCATCATCCAAAGTGGCGGATTGTTGGCTATCTTCTTGATTATTTTCTCTGAGAGCGGCTTATTTTTCGGTATTTTATTTCCCGGTGACAGTTTGTTGTTAGCCGCCGGGTTCTTAGCCGGTCAGGAATTAATCTCAATCTACTGGCTGATACCTCTGGTGGTGACCGCCGCTGTTCTTGGTGACAACGTTGGCTACTATATCGGTCACCGCTTGGGCCCACACCTTTTCAAACGCGAAGACGGTATTCTTTTCAGACGCGAGTACATCAAGCGCACCAGTGAGTTTTACGATAAACATGGCGGTAAAACTATTATTATTGCCCGCTTTTTCCCGGTTATCCGGACGTTCGCGCCAGTAGTCGCCGGGGTGGGTAAGATGAGCTGGAAGCGCTTTGCTTTTTTTAATGTCATTGGAGCTTTTATGTGGGGTTGCGGACTGCCGCTAATTGGTTACAGCTTGGGGCGAGCTTTTCCGGAGATTGATAAGTATTTTTTGTGGTTTTTATTCATTACCGCCCAGGTAACTCTAATAATCATAATCTGGCACGTTTTGGGTGACGCTAAGCGCCGTAAAAATCTAAGGCAGGGCTTAGCCGAGGAATTCCACTATTTTTTCGGGCGGCGTCGTTAGATACTTAGAGCTTTTTTTAAGAATTGGCCGGTGTAGCTTTTTTTGTCCTTGGCTACCTGCTCTGGCGTGCCGGACACTACTACCAAACCGCCGGCTTCGCCGCCCTCTGGTCCCATGTCAATTATATGATCGGCTGATTTGATCACATCCAGATTATGCTCAATGACTATCATGGAGTTTCCGGTATCCACCAGAGCATGTAGAACTTCCAGAAGCTTCTGTACGTCGGCCATATGCAGTCCGGTAGTTGGCTCATCTAGGATATAAAGAGTGCGTCCAGTCGGTCGCCGTGATAGCTCAGTGGCCAGCTTGACTCGCTGAGCTTCGCCGCCGGAAAGGGTAGTTGCCGGTTGGCCGAGGGTGATATAGCCCAAGCCGACATCAACTATTGTTTTTAGTTTTCTAGAAATTACCGGGATGCTTTCAAAGAAGTCGTAAGCTTCCTCGCAGGTCATCTCCAGCACATCACTGATGGTTTTGCCCTTGTAGTGGATCTCCAGTGCCTCCGGGTTATAGCGCTTGCCGTGGCAAACTTCACAAGGCACATAAACGTCCGGCAGAAAGTGCATTTCTATCTTGATAACCCCGTCCCCGGCGCAATTCTCGCACCGTCCGCCTCGTACGTTGAAGCTAAAGCGACCCGGTCCGTAACCGCGCACCCGCGCTTCCGGCATTTGGGCAAACAGCTCGCGGATAGGGGTAAGCAGACCGGTATAAGTTGCTGGATTGGAGCGTGGTGTCCGGCCGATCGGCGATTGATCGATAATGATTACTTTATCCAGCTGGTCAATGCCCACGATTTCTTCATGTTTGCCCGGAACTACATGGGCCCGCATCAGCCTGGCCGACAACTCCCGGGCCAGCACATCGTTTATTAGGCTTGATTTGCCCGAGCCGCTTACCCCAGCCACCACGATCATCTTGCCCAATGGAATATCTACATCAATGCCTTTAAGGTTGTGCTGACGGGCGCCTTTGATAACTAACTTCTTACCGTTGCCCGAACGGCGGACTTTGGGGATGGCTATTTGACGCTTACCACTTAAGAATTCACCGGTTACCGAAGCTTTAGCTTTGGGTATATCAGCCGGTTTGCCAATGGCCACCACTTCACCGCCATGCCGGCCGGCGCCGGGCCCCATATCTACCACATGGTCAGCGCTACGGATAGTCTCCTCGTCATGCTCAACTATCAATACAGTGTTTCCCAGGTCGCGTAATCTTTTGAGTGTGTTAATCAGGCGACGATTATCTCTCTGATGAAGCCCAATGCTGGGCTCATCCAGTACATAAAGCACTCCCTGCAAGCCCGAGCCTATCTGAGTCGCTAATCGGATGCGCTGGGCCTCCCCGCCGGAAAGTGTGGTGGCACTGCGGCTTAAGTTTAAGTAATTTAAACCAACGTCAACCATGAATTTCAGCCGAGCATTAATTTCCTTTAGGATTTGTTTGGCGATCATATTCTCGGTTTCGTTGAGCTTAAGGCCACTAAAGAATCTCATGGCGTCATCAATACTCATATCTGAGATGTCCATGATGGATTTACGATCGACCGTGACGGCCAATACTTCGGGTTTTAAGCGACGCCCCTGGCAGGCATGGCAAGGACGGGCACGCATAAATTTTTCAATCTCGCGGCGCATAAAGTCACTGCTGGTTTCTTTATGGCGGCGCTCCAAATTGGGAATCACCCCCTCATAGGTTGTTCGGAAATGTCGCCCGACTCCTAGTTTTATCAGATAGTTTTCATCGCCGGTGCCATAAAGAATCTTATCTAGTTGATCTTTACGTAACTCCGCGGTGGGCACCTGCAGAGAAAAACGAAACCTATCAGCTACGGCCTGCATTTTCTTGGTGTACCAAGCATCGGCGTTAAAACGGTTAAACGGCCGGATGGCGCCTTCGGCGATGGTCAGGCGGCCGTTGGGGATAACCAGTTCCGGATCAACCTCCAAACGAGAACCCAGACCAGTGCAAATCGGGCAAGCACCATGCGGAGCGTTGAAGCTAAAGGTCCGCGGCTCTAGCTCTGGGATAGAAACATCGGGGTGGTCCGGGCAAGCGTATTTTAAGCTGTAAGTTTCGGACGTGTTCTTATCAGCGTTATGGATAGTCAAAATATCGTCGGCGATAGACAAGGCCTGCTCGATGGACTGGGTGAGGCGGCCGCGGCTGGCTTCGTCGTTAACCAGCCGGTCCACCACGATTTCAATGGTATGCTTGTACTTCTTATCTAGTTCCGGGAATTCATCCAGGGCATAAACCACGCTATCTACCCGAGCCCGGGCAAAGCCGGCCCTCAAATACTTCTCCGGAATGTGCTCAAAAGCGCCCTTGCGGGCCACCACGATAGGCGCTAGCACCATCAGTCGGGCGTTTTTATCGTGAGCCGCCACTTTTTCAACAATCGCCTGGGTAGTTTGGCGGCTGACCGGCTTACCGCAAACCGGACAATGCGGTACGCCGATCCGGGCAAACAGCAGGCGTAAATAGTCATAAACCTCGGTGACGGTGGCCACCGTGCTACGCGGATTGCGACTGGTAGATTTTTGATCGATGGAAATCGCCGGACTCAGCCCGTCAATTTGGTCAACATCCGGCTTTTCCATTAAGCCCAGGAATTGACGAGCGTAAGCGCTCAAAGACTCCACATAGCGGCGCTGGCCCTCCGCATAAATAGTATCAAAGGCCAAGCTGGATTTACCCGAGCCGGACAGTCCGGTAATGACCGTCAATGTGCCTCGCGGAATCTCCAGCGAAATATTCTTTAGGTTATGCTCCCTAGCACCTTGAACTTTAATAGAATCAGACAATTAAAAAAGACCTCCTGTACTGCTGTTGAGCCTGCCCCGCTTAAAAAACCTGAATGAAGAAGAGGGTGAATAACCCTACTTCGTAATTTCAAGTTTTTGTGCGGGGTGCCTGCCCCGCACTAAAAATCGAGCTTTGTACTTAATAAATAGCCGTCACTACGGCTATTCTCGATTTTTTAGTGCTGGGATTATACAGGTTTTGGCTGAATTTTTCTAGTGTCTTAAGATGCTGACTCTGAATCCGTAACAGGTGGTACAAGTTTAGGCTGGGCTTCACGCATTTCTTCAATAACCCAGTGCGGGATCCCTTCTTGGCTTTCAACTAATCTCATTTGTTCTGGAGTTAATCTGCGCTGAGTTACTAGCGTATCGACAACGTGCGTTACGGGGTGTTTTATAGCTGCAGTTACCATGCTATCTGTAAGCTCAAAGTCGGGTTCTTTAATGTCTTCCATTATAGAAAACCATACGGGTCCTGCTTGAACCTCAACCCAATTTAGTGGAATTTCCCCGGAAAATTCCTCAGCCCATTTTCTCTCAACTTCCCGCTCATCCACTAGTTCTCGGATACGCCTCACCCTCCAACTATTACCTTGGCGGATCTCAAGTTCACGCTGAATTCGTTCAACTGTTTCTGCGTCAAACCTTTCTGGCTCAAAAACATACATTTCTCTGCTGGTTGGATCAGTCTCGGCAATGTCTGGTGATAGTGGATGCTCCTCATCGTACCGAACTGAGATCTCTTTTCCACCTTCGGATGAACCATGTTGAGATCCTGAATCACTGCCTGGTGGCTCGCTGGGCAGACCTACTTGGTCACCTGTATGTACACTAGCTAACGGTTCTACTGGAGTATCAGACCCTATCTCAGGTTCAACAATTAGTGGTGATTCGCCACCATCAGGCGTTAATGGGGGTACTCGCTCACTATCCAATGGTTCAAATTTAGGTTCCTGGTTTTCGTCAGCTGGCATTTTTGTTTCCCTTTATGTGCTTAAGCTAAATTATCAATCCACACAGCCATAATGTCAACCCAATCCTTCCAATCCCCCACAAGCTAATATCTGCCCTACCCCCATCCACCACAAGCCAATGTCTACTCTACATAAATATTCACCGATCGGTGAGAATTCGTGTTAACGTTGTTCTATGAGTTATGGGCACAATAGCAACTACCGGCAACGAGAAAAGAGTGCTTTGGTCTTTGTGCTAAAGGCTTTTATCCCCTATTCCGAAGCAAATGTGATGCTAGCCTTCAAGCCTAACAAATTCTTTAACGAGCTAGAGAAAATCTCACGCTACAAACGAGCGACTCTCGAGGCGGCGATGCGCGAGGCACAAAGACAAAAAATGATTAAGCTTCAAGAGATTAGAGATGAAAGAATAATCCGGCTCACCGCTCGAGGACGACGAACCGTTCGGCCGTTTGTGGCTAAAAAGCTGCCGGGAGACACCAGGCTGATGGTTAGCTTTGACATTCCCGAGGACATGGCCGTCCAGCGTGCCAAATTCCGGCGAGTTTTAAAAGATTGGCATTTCAAGCAGGCCCAAAAAAGCGTGTGGCTTACCTCATATGATCACAAACAATCCGTTAAAGAGCTGATTGGTGAACTCGATATAGCCAACTTCGTCCAGCTATACGAGTGCGCCATCATATAACCAACAATTAAAACATACATGCGTATCCTCACCGACCGGTGAGAGTTCGTATAATTGATTCCATCCATAGGATAAACTGGTGCTGATATTAGCGTAAGCACAATAAAATATTATTGTGTTATTAGCAATTAGGTTTTATTATTAAATTAACAAAGCGAGAGGCTAAAAAATGGACGGCGCGCTGGATTTTTTCATAGTGTTGGGTCAGGTTCCGGGGACCGATCTTCAAATTACCTTTAACCAAATTGTAATTTTTAGCGTTGTTGCACCCCTGCTTTGGATATCCGGCAAAAAGTTTTTGCACGTTGATTTTAAGCGCGCCATTTTGCTGGCTGCAGTTTACATCCATACCAAAAAAGGCCAGCAACTCCGCCTCCCCTTCTAGACCCTTAGGTTTTAGATGCGAGCGATTGGGTGTAGGATTTGAGCTCGGCAAGCAGAACTTGGTTTTCCGGAGATTGACCCGGCCAGCTGGCCAGCTCTTCAATCCGGGCAAGGTTCTGATCTAGCCTGCCACCGTCAGCCAAACGCCGCTTCTTGAAGTTCCGCCACCACTGTTTTTCATCTTTAGTCAGACTTTTTGGAAAGTTACGCGCTTTGTAGAGAGGTAGAAGCAGTTTTAATCGCTCATCGGCAAAATCTAACTTGAGAGTGCTTAGCTCATCCGGCTCGGCGGCTCGCACCACCGCAATTCTAGTTTTATCGGGGCCCTTAATAAAATCGTCGTAAAGCTGGGCATCGACGGTTTGCTCGTCAACGATCAGTTGTCCTTGCCGCGGCGGTTCAATAATCTCCAGAGCCGCAACTAGCTTATCCCCAAAATCCTGGGCTTTGGCTAACTTAGTCAAGTTTTTATTAACCTCTGCTAGGTCAAGCTGCAACCGGTTGGCGCTTTTGGAATCTAAGGTGCTGATCGGAGCTACAGCTGGGCAGCGGTTATATGACAGCTTTTTAACCGGGAAATATGGTGCTTCCGGACCACGCAGTTGCCATAGCTTAGCTAGCTGAGCGGGCGTCAATTTGATGAACTCGTCCGGATTAATTCTCAGATCATAAACCAAACCGACATCACGTCCAGGTTGGGCCGTAATCTGAACAACGACGGTTGTTTTCTCAAACTCACTAGGGTAGCGGCCGCTGGTGTAAACAAAGGGCTCTTTTTTACCCACCAGTACCGCGACCCTGGTTTTATCACGCATTTTCAAGAGATAATCAAATAGCCTAGTCTGTTTATTCCTAATCAGCCGGGCAATTGAGATGGCCGCCTTAACATCGCTTAAGGCATCATGAGCATCAACATGATCCAGTTTATTTACAGAGGTCAATAGCTCCAGACGGTTACTGGGCTTACCATCAGGCGCAAACGGCCAATGGATACCGTCCGGACGCAAGGCCCGGGTCATCCTAGTTAGATCAAGTAAATCCCAACGGCTGCGGGCGTCCTTATAGTGCCACTCGTAGGCATCGGCAAAGTTGCGCCAAAACAAGAAGCGGATGAACTCATCATCAAATCGGATATTATTAAAACCAACGACAATGGTATCTGGAAAAAATACTTGACTAGTTAAGTTTTTTACCGCTTCGGCTTCAGTGATACCCTCAGCCAGGGTTTTCTGCGGAGAAATGCCGTGTATCAACACAGCTTCCGGTTCCGACAGAATATCTTCGCTCAGTCTAATCAAGAAGTTATCGGGCTTACCTATCGGTTTTAAGCTAAGATCTGTCCGCTGGCCGGCGAACTGCATTATCCGGCTCCACCGCGGATTTACTCCGCTAGTTTCCAGATCGTAGAAGTAAAAGGTCATACTACCACTCCAGTTGGCCGATGGGGGGATCGCCGATTACTACAGTTTGGTCGGGCTGGATGCCGCGACGATTTAGTTCTGCGGTAATGCCCATCTTGTGCATGATGTCGCGCAGACGCTGCTGCGCATGAAAATCGCCAAATCTGGTGCGGCCGGCGAACTGTTCGATTTTTTTACCGGAAATTACAAATCTATCGCCGCTTTTTTTGATATGCCAGGCTCGATCATCTTCGCGCAGACCGATAACCGGCAACCGCTGCTTAAGTTTTTGTGTTGCTTTGTGTCGGTGATCCTTTTCGACCTCGGCCGCTACAGTTCTTAAAAGCTCCCTGACTCCTTCGCCGCTGGCACTGGAAATTGCCATGACTTTGGTGCCCCGGGGGACGATTTTCTTAAGTGACGAAATAATTTTACCCAGAGCTTTTTTATCAAAGCCCTCGACCTTAGTGAGAGCTACAACCTGCGGCCGCCGGCTTAAATCAATACTATAGTCCTTAAGCTCCTGCGTAATCGTCTTAAAGGCGGTTTTGATATCCTCTTTATAAGCATCTATCAGATGTACCAGCACACTGGTGCGCTCGACATGGCGCAGGAATTCATCACCCAAGCCCTTCCCCTTGCTGGCGCCTTCTATCAGGCCGGGGATATCGGCAAACAGCAGACTAATCTTCTGGTCGATATCGACCACACCAAGATTGGGATGTAAGGTGGTAAACGGATAATCGGCGACCTCCGGTTTAGCATTGGAAATAACCGATAGCAGAGTGGATTTACCGGCGTTAGGCAGACCGATTATTCCTGCGTCAGCAATCATTTTTAGTTCCAGGGTGGCTTTGACTACTTCGCCTCTATCTCCCAGTTCAGCCACTTGCGGAGCTTGGCGGGTTGAGCTTACGAAGTGGGCATTGCCGTAGCCGCCACGACCTCCTTTGGCGATCACGACTGATTCACCATCTTTGGAGAGATCGGCCAGAATCTGGCCCGGATCAGAGCTTATGACTGTTCCAACGGGCACACTAACCTCTGTATCGGCGCCGCTTTTACCATGCTTCTTCTGGCGCATACCGTTAGCGCCGTTTTCAGCTCTGACCTCCTTACGATATCGAAAAGCGGCTAGGGTGTTCTCATTACGCGAGGCTCTAAGGATAATATGGCCGCCATGGCCGCCGTCACCGCCATTAGGGCCGCCGCGTTCCCGGAATTTCTCGCGTCTAAAACTAACCAGGCCGTCGCCACCGTTGCCGGCACGGAATGTGACACTCACCTTATCCACAAACATACACTTATAGATTATCGGTTTTAGGGAGTAGGGTCTAGGGGTAGCTTAAGCTCTAGGGTCTTGACAGCCCTGCAGACTAAGGGTGTAACGAAGTTAGGTTTAACTTTCGGACCACATCGGACGATAAGTAGAGCCGGAAAGGGGTGATGCCTAACGAATCGTCCCAAAAGACGACCGAGTTGAGGGCTAAGGTCCTCAACGGAACGTAGGCACACCGGTCGCCTACACGACGACGAGGGGCGGCCACGAGGAACAAGGAGATGCGATGAGCGGGCCTCGCGGTCCGTAACACCCACAGCTTGGTGGGCGCACTCGGCTCGGAAAACTCCTCGACCTATCAACACCAATAAGGGGAGGCGACACCTTGTGTCGCCTCCCCTGAGTACTTTTTAAGACCGCTTTTAGTGTATGTAGCTATAGATAGACGCTTGGAGCGCTGGGATACTCCGATAACTGACCACGTCCCAACCCATGTGGTTCATCTCTGAGACTTCTACGGTGCCGTCTGATAAGACCTGCTCAACAAAACCGACGTGATTGGAATTAAACCAGATGACATCTCCGGCCCGCGGTTTATTATCAACAGTGATGGTTAGGTCCAGCGCCGGGGCCCGTTTTTTCCAGCTAATGGCGTTACCCATGCCGGTGGGCACCGGGCGGCCAATTTGATATCGACGGTAAGCCGCCCACCAAGTACAGTAACCACAATCGTAGGCCCCGCTGACATTTGGAATGCTTAAGCGACAGGAGCCAAAACGGTGGGCGCCGGTACCAAGTACCGGGGAGAAAGAGCGGCTAACTGCCGGGGCGGCAATCGAGCCCCCGGGCAGCCAGACGTATTCGCCGACCGTTATCCCGCTCTCGGCGTCATTGACGGTGATAAACAGTGATCTCTCAACCTGATAGCGGTTAACGATACTATCAATAGTGTCAGTGTTCTTAACCTGATAAACGATTCCGTTAGCCGGCGGGATTACCAGAACCCGCCCAGCAGCTATGGCTTCACCGGTTACGTTGTTGGACCATCTGATACTCTGGGCATTTAAGCCGAATCGGCCAGCTATGGAACTGATAGTATCACCAGCCACAACAGTGTACTGAATAATATCCTTCTTGGACTTTTGAGAAGTACCTACCAGTTGAGGCTTAGCCACTACACTCTCGTCATTAGCTGTTACCGCCAATTGGGCATTCTCTGAGTCGGTTTGGTTACGCACCGCGGTTAATTCCGGTAAATTGGCCATTTGGGCGGCTGAGAGCGCTATTTGAGCCGAGGAGACACTGTCCAAGGGGTTACTCAGTGAACTAGTGGTTGTAATTACGCTATTGACCGTTCCGGAACGGATAGTCTGACTAGCCGATCTGTTAATCAGTATAAAAGCACTAACCCCGATTAACAGTACTAAGTTACCGGTAATTATTCCCCACCGGATAATAGTACGGCGGCGGCGCTTATTAATCTTCGAGGGATTTGGCAAAGTCGGTAAAGAGTCTAAATTAGGAACATCAGGAAGATGTCGACGAAGTTTAAGGTGTAGTTTACGAATCTTAAAAACTCCTAAAAATAAAAGGGGATCACCCCCTCTTAAGCGAGCCGATCATAAGGTGTTAAACAGAGGCAAAATCGTACCGACTCACCCATCCATTATACCAAACCAACTGGTTGGTCAACCCCCCCCCCACTAACGGCCGCAAGCCGTAGTACAGTACTTCTCTACATTAGCCCGATGCTCATCTAGAGTGCGAGCAAAGTAGACTGTCCCGTCGTCACCAGCCACGAAGTACAAATAATCGGTGTTTGCCGGATGAGCCACAGCGGTTAAGGCTTTGTCGTTGACATTACTTATCGGCCCGGGTGGTAGCCCCGGATTGCGATAGGTATTGTATGGCGAGTCAATGCTCAAAGACCGCTTCTGACCACTTATATCGGCGGCGTAGAAGGCTGTTGGATCAGATTGCAACAACATTCCCTGTTTAAGTCGCGTGTAAAAAACTTGGGCGATTTTAGCCATAGCGTCGGGGTCATCGCTCTCTTTAAGAACCATGGAGGCCATGATAATACCTTGATACAAGCTAAGTCCTTGGGCGCTGATATTATTTACCATATCAGGAGTAAGGCGCTTTTGCAGCTGATCCAGTGATTGGCGGACAATGGTCTCTGCCGGGGTGTTAGCCTGGTGCTGAAAGGATTCCGGGTACAGATAGCCCTCTAGGTTAGCACCGCTTGGCAGACTGGTCAGAGCCGGGTGGTCGCTATAGTTAGCCGATTTCATAGCGCTATCAACCACCTCTTGGCTATAGCCAGCCTTGATGAAGGCTTCTTTAATCTGGTCCAGGCGCTTACCGGGTAAGATGGTAAGTAGGTCTTTGGCAACATCGCCATCAATTATCTTGCGCACGATTGTTTGAGTACTCATCGACGGACTCAGCTGGTAAGTTCCGGCCTGTAGGTCATCAAAGAGATTATTACTGCGCACATAGGCTTCAAATACTCTTGGACTGCGTATCATGTCAGCTTGTTTTAATTTTTTAGCAATCAGGCTAACGCTGTCCCCACTTTCCACTGTAAAATAGCTGGTTTGCTGACTGCTTGATACCGGCCGCAGATTGTACGAATACCATGTTCTCAACCCCCAGATGCCGCCTATTATCACTATCGCCGTGGCAACTAGTATAAGGAGCCATTCCTTAAACCAGTTGTGCTTTTTGAGAAACCTTTTTGCTTTCATACCGAAACCCTCATATTCTCTGGACTATCCAGAAAGTCCTGCAAAATCGCTACTGCTGCCAGAGCATGTTCATCAATAGAGCTATTAGCTGATGGCTGATGGCTGATGGCCTTTTTGGTGGTGAGAGCTTCGTCTTGCCAATATATTGGTATACCCAGTTTGTGCTTAGCTTTAGCTGCCCACTGGCGCGTCCAAACTGTTTGTTCGGTGTCACGGCCATCTAGGCTTCTGGGCAGACCCACAACCACCGTGTTAATCCCTAGTTGATCGATCATCTTGTCCAGTGTGCCGAAGACTTCATCAGTCTTTACGGTTGATAGCGGCTCGGCAATTTTAGCCAGCATATTCCCCCTAGCGATGCCGGTGTGTGACTTACCCACATCCAAGCCCAATATTTCAAGGGGTTTCATTAGTCTGATTGGTTTGATCGCTCTTGAGCTCCTGCTGAACTACTGTGATTTTGCCGCCGTTTTTAGGAGCCTTGGAGACCCAGAAGGGACTCAAATGTACTTCGACATCTTCCACACCAGCGACTTCGGTCAGAGCCGCTTTGATAGTACTGGTCTTCTGTCCGGCAGACTGTTTCTTGACCGTCTCAATGTCAATAATCGGTACGGCAGTGGTAGTTTGACTAATATCTAAAGTAACTACCGCCGGAGCCTGCTGATTCGTGGCTTCAACGGTTATTCCCTTTAACACGTCGTCGGTGGAAAGTTTCTGCTTACTTTTGTCCATCTGTTCATTGAGCTTGTCGGTCACTGCTTTCTTAAGATCATCTTTGGTAACCACGATGACGGTGTATTTAACCTTTACGGTTACATTGGTGGTGCTGGCCGGCTGGCCGACTCCCGGTGTGGCCGTAGTAACCGGATCTCCAAGTTTAAGGGTGGATGATACAACATACAGTCCTTCCTTATCCAACTGCTCAGTGAACTGCTTAGAAAACTGATCGGAGCTCTCGGCGGTAATTTGCTGTTTAACCTTATCCAAATCGGACTGGGTGACGATGGTGATAATATTATCTGTCCCGCCGGACATGGAGCCGCTTGAACTCCCTGTTAATCCATTGGTGCTCGAACAGGTATAGCCCTGAACGCAAAAAGATGATGTGGGGCCAATATTATACTTAGCGCCGCCGGTCTGGGACACTACCCCAACGCTCTTAACATGACTGCCGGTGGACTTACAGTTTCCCAAAATATCGAAATTCCCAGAATCCAGTTGAGTTGAAGACTGAGTGATATAGGTCAACCCAGATGTAGTAACACCCGTCCCGGCTGGAACTGTAACATCATTAGCACTGCAGTTTTTCAAGCTTACTGTACCACTGGCTTTTTCACCCTGGTTTTGCTGGCCGGTTGCCGAAACTGACTGGCTAACAGTTTGCTCAGCGGTCTTTAGCTGCGCTGGAATAATACCTTTTTCCTGGTCCAGGGCAGCTGCACTATCAGAAGTAGTCAGGCTGAATTCAGCCGAAACCGGCACGCTGGTTGTTTTAACGACAATTGTCGCCTTGGGCAGTACAAAGATAGCTAGGAACAGAAAGACCAACAAAGCTACACCACCGGCGGCGGCTAGCATCAGCTTCAAGCGAAAGCGTTCAAAGTCTGGGATTTTCAGTTTTTTGTCTTTAGAGGGTGTTTTGGATTTTTTCTTGTCTGGCTCGGCATCCGGCTCTTCATCAAGATCAATGGCTTCCTCGCCGTCGTCTATTACGGCGTGGGCGGCGGCCAGCTCCCCAATGGAACGGTGATAATCAAGCTTAGTAGGATGCTCTTCACTGACGGCATCCAGCTCATCGGCCTTTTCTTCCTTGTCAGACGGCGCCTGGCCGGTTGGCGCTTCGGGTATTTCCGGTTTACTCTGCAGATTCTTAGCCACATGCAGTCCGACAATTCCCGCCAGCGGCATCAGGGCGGCATCGCTGGTTATCAGCACCACTGATTTATCAGCTTTATCGGCAGCTCGTTTCAAAAGCCGCATGTTGACGGTACTTTGCATCACGCTGGACCTCTTTGGCAGGACCAGAGCGACGATCTTATCCCTAGCTCCCTCGACCTTATCGATAACCGCCGTTATTTCATCCTCGGCATCAACATAAACTGTCGCTTTGGAGGGTTTCTCCGGTTTCAGGCTCTCTTTGGGCGGTATTTTGGCTGGCTTCTTAGCTGAACTCATATCTTTAGTAATCTATTAAGTTTATCTTTGACGGTGTCTTCGTCTCCGGCACCGCCGGAGCTCAAGGTGTCCATTCCGACGCGCAAAAGCCCCATAGCTGTTATGAATGTGTGGTCACTAACATCGCCGGTGGCATCTGTTATGCCAACGACCTCATTGGGCTGGATGTGCTGAACGGTGGGTTTTTTGGTAAACGGCAGATCGCCGCGCCACTCGCTCCCCTCCAACCGTTCCATCAATATATCAAGACTAGAGCCCCCACCGCAAAGCAGTATCCGGTTTGGTAAGTGGTCAAGTTTATCAAACTCCGAGAGAGCTAACTCAACACCGTTAATCCAGACATTTAAGGTCTTGTCCAAGGCTTTATCGGCAGCCGCCTTCCGGTGTCCGTCAAGCTTGCCGCTGTTAGCATCTATTTTGATAGCCTCGGCTTTGGGAAAATCAACGTCCAGCTCGCGGGCGATGGCATGTGTAAAGGCCCGGCCGCCAATGCCAAACATCTTAGTACCCTCCACACCCCCCTCATTCACCACTGCTATATCGGTTGTGCCGCCGCCGACATCCATCAAAATAGCGCTGATTGAAGCGTTGGGATCATCACCAACCACCGACCGGGCTACGGCAAACGGCTCGGCGGCCACTGCCAAAAGTTCCAAGTCCAGCTCGTTGGCGGTTCTTTCCAGTGCGCCGATATGGATCATCGGAGCAAAGGCGGTGTACATTTCTACCACCAGGTCTTTACCCTGAAAACCGACCGGGTTAGTGACTTTATACCCATCAATATCAATTCTTACCAAAGCGCTGTTGACCAGTCGTACCTCGACGTCCTTGCCTCCCAGTTCCCAAGCCAGCTGCTGGCGGGCTTTGGTCTCAGCTCTTTCCTGAACCAAATCAATAATGCGTCCCATTTCATCAATATTAATTTCGCTACTAGGGTTCTTACGGGTAAATCTAACGGTGGAGGTGGTTCCTTTAACCAGTTCGCCGGCGATACCGATGACTGCCGTCCTAGCGGAAAACCCGGCCTGCTGTTCGGCTTCGGCTAGAGCTCTGTCGCAGTTACTGACTACTGCGGCAATATCAGCGATAGCTCCGGATTGCATATCAGATAACTCCTGGTGCACCCGGCCGACTCCGATTATCTTGACTTCGTCGCCGACTACCCGGCCAATCAGGGCCTTCACAAACTCGGTACCGATATCTAGAGCAACTAAATAGTTACCCAGCGGCTTGCCCCTTTTGGGAAGACTAGCCAGGTTGGGCAGACGTTTTACAGCGGATTTAGCTTTGGTTTTAGCCTTACCGAGCTTTTCATGTATAGGCATAATCAGGTTGAATTATAGCATTCTTATCTGTTCCAGCTTGCCGGCGACAGCTTAGAAACTACTGAAGGGCGGTTCTGAGATTTCTTCTTCGCTCTGAACTTCAACTGAGGGATAATCTTCGGGCTCCTTCTTGGGAGTATAGTAACGTAAAAAGCGTGCTCTTTGGCCGTCTAAGCTGCCTAGACTGTGCTTTACCCCAGGCCGAATAGTTATCGGGTCGCCGCCAGGTTCCAAGACAGTAGGTTCGCCGTTTAGGATGATGCGCAAACTCCCCCTTACAGCCCTGACCTCCTCCACCGTATCCTCATGACAATGTTCCGGAGAATGATGCCCATCGATTACTACAACCTCGACGTCACGGTCCTTTTCGCCCATAAAATCCGGACTAATCTCACCTACTACTTGGGTTGCATTGCCGTTAGCATCAGTGTCCACCTTAAACTTTATGACAGCGTATGATAGATCAGTAAGTTCCTTCTTTACACCTTCTACATTCATTGTAAGACCGCCTTTACGCGCCTTACTCCGGCGCTTGAGGATTCTTCTTTGACAATTTTGAACTTTCTTAGTGGTGAGCCTGTCGAACCATTGCCGCTTTTACCCGCCAAACCTCCGGAGGAAGTTCCGGCGGGCAAGCCGATTTGACCGGTATGTTCGACATGTGGGCCGCCGCAAACTTCGCGGCTAAATGGATTGGCCGGGTCACCGATGGTGTAAACCTTGACCATATCACCGTATTTATCGCCAAAAGCGCCGCTGGCCGTTTTTAAGGCTTCTTCAGCTTTCTCTTCTTTCCAAGTGACTGGTAAATCCTCGGAGATTTTTTGGTTTACGACATCTTCGACTTTTTTAATCTGCTCCGGGGTCATTTTTTCAGGATGCGAAAAATCAAAGCGGGTGCGCTCGGCGGTGATATTACTACCCCGTTGAACTACGTGGTCACCTAGCGTGTTTTTCAGAGCCCGATACATCAGGTGCGTCGCGGTATGCAACTTTACCACCTCTTCAGAAGCATCAGCTAGCCCGCCACGGAATGCTCCTTGGGCAGCCGTCTGACTTCTTTTACGTTGCTCCGCCATTAATTCATCAAAGTTCCCGCTCCAGTTTTGATCGAGTTTGGCAGTTCTATGCAAAGTGTTTATGGTTTCAATAGAAAGCTCAGGGGGGAAACCATAGGTGTCATAGAGTTTAAAGATATCTGACCCATTAAACCTTCCATTATTTCGATTAAAGATACTCGTTAGTTCATTCAGTCCTTTTCGGAGGGTTTGGCGGAAGATTTTCTCTTCTTTATCAAGGGTTTCTGCGACTTTGTCGCGATTTTTAGCCACTTCCGGGAAATCATCGTGATACAAATCGGCCACGACTGGCACAACTTGCTTACAGAGGTCTTGCTCAATGCCTAAATCAAAGGCGAAGCGCACCGCCCGGCGGATCAGTCTTCTTAGCACATAACCCTGTTCTTTATTGCTGGGTACTACCCCATCAACGGCCAAAAAGGTGGCTGCTCTTAAATGGTCAGCTATAACCCGCATGCTGGTACTGGATTGCTGGTAGTCCTTTTTAGACAGTACTTCAAGGCCATCAATAATCGGTTTTAAGACAGAGATCTGAAACATATCAGGGTCGTTATTAGCTGCTGCTGCAATACGCTCTAAACCGCCGCCGAAGTCAACATTCGGTGCTGATAATTTTTCAAAACCTGTGGCAGTTTTTTTGTAAGCCATAAAGACCGAGTTACCAACTTCCCCAAAGCGGCCGCAGTCACAGTTGGGATGGCAATACTTTCCAAATTTTTCATCGTGCGGGGTACCAAAGTCATAGAACATTTCACTATCTGGACCGCCGGGTTCGCCCTCTTGCATGTTGGCTGGTTCACCTTCGCGGCTCCACCAATTTTTGGAAGCATCATAGTAAAATATTCGTCCGTCAGCCATCCCCTTTTTTGACGCCTGTTCCATAGAACCAAGTCCAACTTCTTTGGCCTCAATACCTGCATCAGCAAATAGTTTTTTCCAAATTTCGGCCGATTCAATATCTTTAGGCACCCCAGTTATTTCGTCGCCGAGAAAGCATGTGACGTAGATCTTTTTAGGATCGAGCTCAACAACCTTTGTCAGAAACTCCCAAGCCCAAGGTAGCTGTTCTTTTTTGTAGTAATCGCCCAAGCTCCAGTTGCCCAGCATTTCAAAGAAAGTGGTGTGGCGATTATCGCCCACCTCATCCATGTCTTCGGCTCGAAAGCAGGTTTGACTATCAACTACTCGTTTGCCGGCCGGATATGGCTGGCCAAGCAAATATGGTATCAGCGGCTGCATTCCACTGCCGGTAAATAGGGTAGTGGGGTCATCTTGGGGAATAAGCGAAGCTCGCGGAACGACTGTGTGCCCTCGACTAGCAAAAAACTCCAAATACTTTTTGCGTATTTCCTGCGCCGTCATTGGTTACAGTTTAACAGTTCAAATCTCAAAGGTGTGAATGCTAGCATTGGGCTGGCCAGTGACTTTCTTATTAGCACATAGTAGATAAAACCAGTGCAAAGTACCGTCGTGCGTGAAAATTGCCACTGTTTTATCTTCATTCTTTCTCAAATCATCCAAAAAAGATTGGACCCGTTTTCTAACCTGTTGATCCGATTCCCCACCGTGAGAAGTCAGGTTGAACTGGTAACTATCCATCAACGGAACACATGACAATCCAAAAGCCTCTACTGTGCTGTCTAGTGGTTCCCCGGAAAAGCTGCCCATATCGACTTCCAGCAACCGGTCATCCTTTTGAATTTCTTTATTTAGCTTTTTAGCTAAGGGTGACGCGCTATCTACTGCTCGTTTGAGTGGTGAGCTATAAATTGAGTCAATATTCTCACCAGATAGCTTCACCACTAATTCTTCAGCTTGCTGTCTTCCAAGCGCGTTCAACCGACCATCAATCCGACTAAGGATTATGCCTTTAGCGCCTGCTTCCGTCGCCCCGTGCCTAATAACGAAGAGTTTCATTCCCAATACTATTATTGTTAGTATTTTAACAGATAGCTGTGCTTGACGGACCAGTATTTAATGTTGTTTAATTTCAAATTATGAGTAGAGATCCTGAGGGTTATGACCCAGCTCAAGTAGCAGAGGAGGCTGAGGCACGGCGCATTGAACACGAGAACAGAGCCGATCTGCTGGATTTAGGTGGCTGTATTTTAGAATCGATAGCAACTAAGCTCGCCAGAGAGATCCAGGGGGCCGAACAATCCGGTGCCAAGGCTCATCAGATTACTATTGGTGCTGCGGAGCTTGTTCTGCTCGCAGGTGAAGAACTGGAGCTAGAAGATGTGGCCGAACAGATAAGAGCTAGCTCAGCTGCTGTATTAAAAGCAAGAGACCATGAAGCTGGTGTAGCTAATGCCGCACAGCGGACCGCTGAGTTTGCGCAGGGTAAATTAGATCAAGATGCCGCCGCCGATGACCTCAGAACCGGCATAGAAAACAGCTGATTGACCGGGTGTTAGAGCCCTAACCTCATCTTGCAGCTCAGCCTCCCACCCATGACTCCCTGATTGCCTAAGTAATTTCACAGGAATTGGTTTGGCCTGGTGACGGATTCGGACTATAAGTTTCTCGCTCTTTTTAGGCTCACGACCTATCCAGTGCGGTGATGTAAGCTTCAGCCTATTGCTCCAAAGTTTCTTATCTTGTAAATCTGTTGTTACGTAAATCTCATTCTTTTTGATGCTTTTACCAACCACGTAGTACGGTAGGCCGCCACCGACATCCAGCCCGTGGCGCTGGCCAATAGTGTAAAAAACGGCGCCTTCATGCTTTCCAATCACCTTGCCATTTTGATCAATGATATTGCCGGGTTTTTCAGCCACAAACTGGCTCAGGAAGTCTTTGATACCAACCTTACCGACAAAGCAAATCCCCATGCTCTCTTTTTTATCAGCGGTCACCAAACCGGCTTTTCTAGCGAGTTCTCTAACCTTATTCTTCGTAAGCCCACCCAATGGAAAGATAGTTTTGGACAGAGCATATGCATCAACCCGGTACAGAAAATAAGTCTGATCCTTATTGGTATCTTTAGCTGTAGCTAAAGATACAGTATCATGAGGCATGAAGTATGAATCATGGGGCACTTCTTGCTTCTTGATTCTTGCTTCCCGCTTCTGGTTTTCAGAGGAACGTCCTCTGAAAATCCGGGCGTAGTGGCCAGTGGCGATCATATCGGCGCCATCTTCCAGTGCTGTCTCTAAAAACAACTTAAACTTGATTTCCTGGTTGCACACGATGTCCGGATTGGGGGTAAAGCCGGCCTTGTAGCCATCAAGCATGTATCTGACGACTTTTTGTCGATACTGCTTTTCGAAGTCATAAACTTTAAACTCAATACCCAACTGGACCGCTACTCTTTTAGCATCAGTAAAATCATCTTTCCAAGGGCAAGGCATGCCCGGCAGGTCCTGGCTCCAGTTCTTCATATAAACACCAATGACTTCATAGCCCTGCTGCTTGAGCAGCAAAGCCGCCACACTACTATCTACACCTCCAGAGAGGCCTACGAAAACCCGTTTCATATCTACAGATATTATAAATGCTCAATTATCAATGCTCAAAGTTCAATGAATGCTCAATGCGGCAATGCTAGAAATGCATTGATTCATTGATTATTGATAATTCATTGACAATTGACACTTGAGCATTGAACATTTAAATTGCTTGACTAGTCAAGCAATTTGTTAGAGCGGTCGTTGGCCTTTGCGGATGCGTGCCCGCATTGTCTGCAGCTGATGCCGCCTACCTAACCAGAAAGCAAGTAGGAATAAAGGTAGGCAAACACCTGTTACCAACCAAAATACCAAGGGGATTTTTTCTATGATAAGTAAAGCTCCTCCGCCCTCATCACCTCCTTCTTGCTGGATTGGCCCAATACGGATACCCACCAGCTGTAAAAAGGCCGACAGGCCATTGGCATCGGTAGCTCGCACAACAATCTTATAGACGCCCGACTGTTTGTAAGTATGGATGATTTCAAAATCGCCGGGGATGGCGCGGCTAATCAGATCAGTTTGAGACTTATCACCCCAGTCAACACTTATCGCGTAGGGAGCTTTGCCGCCGCTTATGGTCAGCGGCCAGTTCAAAGGGCTAGTAGCTCCCCGCTTAGCGTAAGCAGTGAACAGTGATATCCGATTGCCGGTCTGACCGGAGCTATCGGTAAAAGTCACGCTGACAAGATTAGAGTCGGGGCTAGCTTGGTTTAGTTCATCATACTGACGGGCGATGAGGTCGTTTTGCCCATAGAATAGATCTATATCTATCGAGTAACTGCCCTTGGTACAGATCGCCGAGCCGACAAAGACGTTATTATTAAAAACCTCTACCAGCAGATCGGTCTGACAGATTCCGGAAACAGCAATTGGCAGGCTACTGAACCCTTGTCCGCTCTTGGGAACAGTGATGGTTGGCGCGTTAGCCGGCGGCTTGGCCGGTACGGTACCTTCAATACCTACCGACCCGCTTTCTTGCAGGGTCTGACCCTGCAACAGAGGTGGGTTCAGGGATAGGCATAACAGCACTGTGCCGGCCAAGCCGCTAAGAAGCAATAGTTTTCTTTTGGTTTTGGTCATCCGCCCGTTCACCTGTAGGCAAGTTTTAGTTTTAACTATCTGCGTCCGCGGTGAGCATGCCGAGAACTATGCCTTAAGCGCCGCCAGGCCCAAACTACAGCGATAATCAAAGCCAGAAGTACTACAACGATAATAGCTACCAGCCACGGCGGTAAGTACCAAAAGGTCTTTTTACCAACCAAAATCTCCCCGCCGGTGCCATAGGTCACGCTAGCAGTCATCGTATAGCGGCCGGGTTTACTGATATTTTTTATGTCATTAACGAAGATACGACTGCTGTCCGGCAGGATATTGGCTCGGGGGTTGGAGTCGTTCAATTGATAGGTATAGACCACTTCACCAAACATATTGCGGATCTCCACAGTGCCGAAGGGCTTAATAAAGCCGTTACCCAGGTTTTTAATCTCTACCCCAGCCTTGTTGGGTTGTTTTAGGAAGAAAATCGCCTCTTTGTCATTTTCATAAACATGCAGGCCAGCCAACTCTACCTGCTCGGTCAAAGTTCCAGGTACGGTTATCAATACAATAGTCCCCACACTGGCCGAAAGAGCCACATCGCCTCCTTCGAGAGCTGGCGCGTTAGGTGGCACTGCCTTGTAGCGAATAACGCCGTAATAGCCCCCAGGCGGTGAATTAGAGGGGGTCTGCACAGCCAGGGTGACAGTTTTTTGCTCACCTTTAGCAAGTGGTACATCTTCTAGCCCAGAAACAAAGTTCTTGATGCTATTAGGCGAGCGATTATTGGGATCTGTAATGATTACCGGGTTACCGGTCCTATCGTCAGCTTCAAAATCCTCAACAAATGGTTGAGCGATAATGTCGCCGGAGGTGACATTTTTAAGAGTAATATCTAGTTTGTCAGCTTGACCGGGCTTGATTGTATATTCGGCTAGCAACGGCGTGATGCTTATGCCACTAGTGCTAGTGTCTTGCTGGGCTAGGGCTGGGGCGGTAAATAACAAAGCAGCTAGGACCACCAGCGCAAGTGCTAATCTTTTAAATAAATACTTCCCCATCTGTATTTGAAGTTCTCTTAGGCTTAGTATAGCAAAGAAAATCTCTCTCCAATAGGTGTATTAAAACTGCCCCAACCCCAAGTATGTAACAGTTGTAGCATAGACTCCCGGGTTCTGGTTGCCGTTGATATTAACAATGTAGGAGACCGTCATACGAGTGTAATCAGTGGGCAGGCTGGAGCTAGCAATTATGCCGCCTGGTTCAAAGCGGTAAAAGTTGGGGATACTGTAATCCACTCCCGGTGTGGAGGTTCCCGGGCCATCACGGTCGGCTCCGATATCGGGCTGGCTGTTATCGCGCAGGTTAATACCAAACTGGCTAAAACCCGGCAAGGAGGGGGTGGGGGCGCTTAAGGAGGAAATTACGTTATTACCGGAGGTCATAGTAGTTCCCAGTGAATAAACGGCCAGCCCGGTTACGCTATTAGTAGCGCCCGAGAACTGGCTGGTGGCCGTCCGGGGCTGACTAGTTACTAAAGTGCCCAAATCAATCTGGTCGCCTGCACCGTCGGAGCAATCGACCTCCACTGTAATAGCCGCACACATCGCCAGGAACGGAGGTACATAAGCGCCAACACCTACGGCAGGTTGTATTGCGTAGGCAACCCCACCCCGATCGGTTTCCGTGCCACTGCCATCAGTTGAGGCGTGAGTGCTAATGCGCACGTACTGAGCTGTGCCGGGGGTTGAGGGGTTAGTAATACCGCTAAAAACGTAGCTACTGGCTACCGTCGCGGTCGCTACTGGGACACGGGTTACCACAATCCGGCTGGATGTCGTGTTGACCCCATCAACTGAGAAGCCGGTCTCTCCGCTTTGCGAGCCTAACGAAGCGGTGAGCACATTAAGTCCCGGTGGTACATTGCAGGGTTGATCAAATAGCGGCGAGTTATCACAGTACTCAAAGACTACTGAACCAATGGACGAGGTAGAGGCATAAGTAAATTGGAAGGTATGAGTCGCCACTGCGGAGGGTACAGCCGTGCTAACAAGTATACTTCGGGGGATTAGGTTCAGTGCACCAGCTTCCCGGCTGATGATAAATGGCCAAATACTAAACACAAACATAGCTAGTAACAGGCTAACGAATCGTAGTTTTTTCGTGGTGGGGCGCATGGCGCGCGACCCCTAGTAAGTCGCTAACGCAATGAAGTCGGCCTGAGCAGTATAAGTACCGAACG
>Ga0154998_127_pt2 | contig 24476 bp, 26 predicted proteins | sample RifCSPhighO2_01_FD_105966 | JGI IMG/M metagenome (GOLD analysis project Ga0154998, IMG submission 105966) | Candidatus Saccharibacteria bacterium RIFCSPHIGHO2_01_FULL_49_21
TGATGAGCCTCGGCAGCATGGGCCACCTCTTCAGATGCGCCATATTTCCGGAGCATCTCCCCACTAATGTGATGATGCTTGCCTTCTACCTTATGACTTAATGCCTTACCAAGATCATGGGTTAGAGCGGCGTATTTAACCGTCTTTACATCGGCCCCTAAATCAGCAGCAAGAACCCCAGCCAACTGAGCCATCTCAACACTGTGTTTTAAGACATTCTGTCCATAACTGGTCCGGTATTTAAGCTCACCCAGAAGTTGGAGTATTTCTTTAGGAACACCAACGATACCGACTTCACGAGCAGCGTCCTCACCAGCATGCATTACGTCCTTTTGAACCTGCTTCTGAGCCTTCTCAACTACTTCCTCAATCCGTCCCGGGTGGACCCGGCCGTCTTTGAGTAACATCTCCATGGTCTGCCGGGCAACCTCGCGGCGGATCGGATCAAAACTAGACAGCACCACCATACCGGGCGTTTCGTCTACCAGGATATCCACGCCGGTAGCTCTTTGCAAAGCCTGGATATTTCGACCCTCTTTGCCGATTATCCGGCCCTTCATCTCTTCATCTTCTAGTTTGACCGCAGTGACGGTTCGTTCAGCCGTTACTTCGCTAGCCATCCGCTCCATGGTAGATATCAGAATTGCTGCGGCCTTAGCCTCAGCCTCATCCTTAGCTTCATCCTGCATTTTCTTAATCAAGCCAGCCAAATCATTTTTCACATCGCGCTCGGTCATGGCCATCAGCTTCTCGGCGGCCTCGGCCTTGGTTAATTTAGCAACCTTCTCCAGTTTCTCTTGCTGTTTGGTCCGGATATCACGGATTTCATTTTTGAGGGCTTCCACCTCATCCTCAGACTTCCGCAGTCCCTCAGAGCGCTTATCCAGCTCGTCGAGTTTTTTATCCAATGCGTCTTCGCGCTTGGCTACTCTTTCCTCAATGGCTTTCAGTTCATCACGGCGTTTTTTCTCATCCTTGCGGGTTTCTTCGACTCGCCTATCAGCCTCCTCATTAGCTTTTCTTATAGTCTCTTCGGCTTCTTTTTTGGCTTTAGCTAACGCTTTCTTGGCGGCTTCTTCAGCCTTACCACTTTGGCGCTTGGAGTAATAAACTCCACCGCCGGCGCCCACGAATAAACCGACTATTGCCAGCACAATAGCAACTGCTATCATCTTCTACCCCTTTCTAAGGGTAGCTTGACCGTTCAGACCCCCGAGCGATCACTATCACTTCATTAGCTCTAAAGTTCTGTCGATCAGCTATCAAAAAATTATTGTCTAAAGTTGGACTCCCTGCCTGCCGGCAGGCAGGCCAAAACTCCGGGAAATCCTAAATATAATATACGTCTTTTTACTTTTTTGGGGAAGTAGTTTTGGCCGGTGCGGCGTAGTTAGGGAGGGCGATTCTATCATCTTCGGCAGCCAATAGCGCCTTAATACCAAGTTTAATCCAATCATCGCCGGGCTTGGCAACAATCGGGACTTTTAGACTGTAGGCCAATGCATTAGCCACGCTCATGCCAATCCGTAAGCCTGTGAAACTGCCCGGGCCCTTAAACACTACAATTCCCTGCACTTCGGCATACGAAATACTTAACAAGTCAAGTATTTTCTTGATCTCAACGTGGATTGTCTCAGCTAAGCGGCGATCAGCTTGCCACTTGGTTTCGGCTAGCTTCATATGATTTTCGTAGACACATAGCTCTGCTTCTGGTTTATCCGTCCTAATGGTCAAAATTTTCATGGCTGTACTCTCGCCCACTTTGTTTCAAGTTTTTTGACAATTGCTGCCAAATTATCCGGATAAGAAAAGCTGATTTGGCGCTCATCTGTATTAGTCGCTACGGGCTTGAACTCAATAGTTATCCTATCCGCCGGCAGAACATCTTTCACAATTTTACTCCACTCAATAACCGAAACAGCCTTGAGATCCGCTAATGACTCACTGAGCTGGTCAGCGACTACACCCGGCTCATCCAGGCGATAAAAGTCGAAGTGATGAATTTCTCCAGATTTGGTTTTGTAAATTTTACTTAGCGTAAAAGTCGGACTGGCAACTATATCGGTGCTGCCCATTCCACGGGCTAGCCCGCGAACGAAGGTTGTCTTGCCGCCGCCCAAATCAGATTTAAGTTCCAGAACTGCGGGGGCTTTCAATAACCGGCCCAGTGCTTCCCCTAACCGTTCGGTTTCGGCGGAGCTTGTAGATTTGGTTTGCCATATCATGACGGTACTCATAGCCAGCATATAGTAAAGCGGCGGCCCCTACGCCGACAAGTATGAATGGGTGAATACTGCGGCTGGCACCAGCCGAGGAGCCTGTGCTGCCGCCGGTTGCGCCGCTGGTAGAAGCTCGGCCAGCAGCAGTGCTTGAGCCATCAGTTTTTTTCGTCCCGGCCGCCAAAATGACCACGTTAGTAGCGCCAGGTGTCGGTTTAGTGGTCCACTGCCACTTGTTGGCGGCCAATACCCACGATTGGCCGTCCTTAGCAGAGGTGTACACGTCACTCTCGGTAAGTGTCTTACCGGATGGATCTTGTAGCTTAACCTGGCCTTCTGAGTTGGATAGGGTCAGCTTGGTCTTGGTTATATAGAACGCTTCAAATGTTTTCGGCTCTAAAAGTGTACCTTCGGGGAAGGTGTAATCATGCGTTGAAGATGTACCGGTCTGGAGAATAAATCCGGAGAGATCAAAGGCTTTATCGTTAGGATTATATATCTCTATGAATTCGTCATTAGCATCGGTCTCTGGCGGAGCTGGATTTGGTAAAATCTCGGAAATTTGCGGCGGCGCCAACCCGGCGTCAGCCGCTGGGATGCCATTACCTTGTGATTCTGAGCCGCCGCTGGATGTTACATAAGGAGGCGACCCGGTGCTGTCACCCAGTGTGGTAGTGGCAGCTGAATTGCCGGAAGACCCGGACGAGCCCGGTTGACAGGCCGAATTGTAATCTACCAAGCCAGATTGCCAGGTGGCTTGCCCTGATGCCCTAAACCATACTTGCTTAGTATCCTGAGAACTGGGCAGTTTTAAGTCAGCGCTGTTAGCGGTTTTAGCGTTACTCCATGAGACCTGATCTTGCGGCTGGTAACCTATTACCGCACCAGCCTGGGCAACTGCTACCACCTGAAGCAGGCCTGCTGAGTCTTTGAGAGCAAACGGCAGCTTGGACACTAGCAGCTGACCGCATACCGGGGCTAGCCCGGTGCTTAAGATAATTTCGCCGTGAGATGGTAGTTTGGCGTCTGGCAGTTGAGCAGATGAATTAGATACTCCGACAGCCAGACTCGCTTCATTAAAGTACTGCAACCAATAATTACTAAGTTGAATGTCCAGGTCGGTACTATTGCGGAGCACCACAAATTCCTCGCCGGAGATCTTTACCTGAGTGATAGTAACGTTTTGCGGCAGAGCAGGGTCAGCTAGAAGCGTGTTGCGATATAACCAAATACTAGCTATCTCCAAAAGCATAAGTGTAAATATCAGACAATATTTTCTCATTTTCATCAATTATCATCTTCTGGGAGAATATAGGCAAGTGCTTATGATTAGCGAAAATGAAGTTATAATGAGCTTATGTTAATGATGAGTAAGAGTCTGCATGGCCGGCCAATTATCAGCATGCGTTCTGAAAGTCCAATCGGCATAGCCGTCGAGCCAATAATCAATCCCCATAATCTGAAGATACTTGGCTGGTGGTGTAAAAGCGGCGCAAATCGGCAGGTTCTGCTAACCGAGAGCGTAAGAGAAATGGCACCTAACGGACTAATAATCGATGATGAAAGTGTGCTTAGCTCAGCGGATGAGCTGGCTCGCCATCGGGAAATTTTAAATATAAAATTTCAACTTCCCGATAAACTGGTTAAGACTAAGCGTCACAAACTTGGTAAAGTCAGCGATTATACTTTTGACGAAAGTATGTTTATCCAGAAGCTTTATGTTACACGTTCACTCACCAAGATATTTTCACCTGAAGACACCTTGATTATCGGCCGCGATCAAATTCTGGAAGTTACCGATCACTACATTTTGGTTGAAGATACCGACATTAAGGCAACCGACGAGGTAACGGTCACAGCGGGCGCACCAGCAGCATCTTAACCTGCGTCGTCGATCTTAAGGGCATCTCTAACTTGAGAATAGCCAAATCCTTGACTTGTTAAGTATTTTGCCAGTTTGAGTTCGTCGTTTTTGTAGCGGGCGCTTTGGCGTTTTTTGGCAACAAGTTTTTTTAAACGCTTTAACTCATCGTCATTTTGGTCGGCCATCAATTCATCTACCAATTCCCTATCCAAGCCCTTAATAAAAAGCTTGGAACGGATGGCCCGGTTGCTTTTTGACCGCCGCGTTTGTAGATCGATAAACCATAGTCCAAATTTCCGGTCATCCAGATAGCCTCTTTTAGAGAAGTCTTTTATAAACGACTCGATCAGCTCTGGCTCGGCTTTCTTGCGGTATAGGTAGTCTCGGAACTCCCTCGTGGAGTGTGGCCGGTTGAGCAGCCACTCCATGGCCCGCAGTTTAAGCTTGCCGTCGGTCGATACTTTCTTAAGTCTTTTTACATCGGCTCTGGTAAGCTCATCGCCATTTTTTAACTTCTGCTGCAGAAGCTCATCCAAAGAAAGTGAGAACTCGTATTTACCATCCACAAAAACACTGACCCGCTCCGGGTTTTTAACTTGCTGTTTTATAGAGGTAATCTGTGTCATCACTGCAATAGACTGATAAGGAGCAACATACCAAGCACGTACCAGGCAATTTCAACGAAAAGTCCCCAAGACCGCTCAAGCTTTTGAATTCTCCAGTGAAGATTCCCAATCGGGCTTCTCCAAGGCTTCTTCCCTTTTCTTTCAAAGCCCCAGTAGGCTACTGGCCACTCAAAGTCCGGCAAGACAGCCGCGAGGGCGGCAATATATACCCATACATCAGCCGAATAATAGATTAAGGCTGCCAGAAAACTAATGATCAGCAGAGGATCAATAATCAGAATAATAGTTGTCAAACGGTGCTTAAATGCCTCGCCAAAGCCTTCATTACCCGGGTAACCAAAATGCGGTAAGGCATCTTGCAGAAAGTGCGATGCGAACGCCAAAGGAATAGCCAGCAGGGGTTTATCTATAACAAGAGCAATTACCGATCCCGTTATGGCATGGTTAACGGCAGTCATGCCACAATTTTACTCTGTTTGGGCGGCGGCCAAGGTTTCTTTGGTGATTTTCTCTAGTTCTTTGGGATGCTCGCGCAAGAACTTCTTAGCGGCTTCACGGCCCTGGGCAATTTTTTCACCTTTGTACTCGTACCAAGCGCCGCTTTTCTCTACCGCGCCCTTGGCAACCGCTAGATCAATGACATCGCCTTCGCGACTGATACCCTCGTTGTACATAATGTCGAACTCGGCCTCGCGAAACGGCGGTGCGACTTTATTTTTAACGACTTTAACCCGGACATGATTGCCAACTACCTGCTCGCCGGATTTTATCTGGGCGATGCGGCGGATATCCATCCGGACCGATGAATAGAACTTCAGGGCATTGCCGCCAGTGGTGGTTTCCGGGTTACCGAACATCACGCCGATTTTCATCCGCAGCTGGTTGACGAAAATGACCGTGCATTTAGTCTTGCTAATAACACCGGTTAGTTTTCGCAGAGCCTGGCTCATCAAGCGAGCCTGCAGGCCCATATGGGCATCGCCCATATCACCCTCAATTTCGGCTTGGGGCACCAGCGCGGCAACCGAATCAACCACGATAATATCCACAGCGTTGGAGCGGACCAGCGTTTCCACGACTTCCAGAGCTTGTTCACCGCTGTCCGGCTGGCTGAGTAGCAGGTTGTCAGTATTAACGCCGATTTTTTTGGCATAAACCGGATCCAGAGCGTGCTCGGCGTCAACATAAGCCGCCGTACCGCCGGCTTTTTGGACCTCGGCCACCACATGCAGGCTAACGGTCGTCTTTCCAGAACTTTCCGGTCCAAAGATTTCAACGACCCGCCCTTTGGGTACACCGCCGCCCAGTGCCAAATCCAAACTGATTGAGCCAGTCGGTATAGTCTCGACATCGGCCTTGTGGGTCTCCCCTAGCCGCATAATCGAGCCGACCCCGAATTGCTTTTCAATCTGGTCAACCGCTAATTTTAAAGCTTGCGATTTGCCGTCCGAACTCACCGATTTTTTGCTCGCCTTATCAGCCACGTTAACTCCCATTTACACTTCTCCCCATTATATATCAAGAGACTATAGACCTCGCTCAGCCATTTGAAAATTGCTGGAGCTTAAAAATCTCAACAGACTAGAAGAACTGCGATCCAGTAGTGCAATTAATACAATGTCCGGGATGATTCGGCGGCTTGCTGGAATGCGAGCGGCAGGGATTACCCTTGATACAATAGTAAACCGAGCTGTAAGAATCCCAAGCGTTTAGGACGCTTTGGTCCACGATGTTCTTAAAGTATTTATTAGCGTTAGCGTTGCAGGTGGCATTGTCGCCTATATTGCAGCAGCGGATGCTGATTTGGATGACGCTGATGCTATCCCAGCGGTCATAATCATACACACAGCCCGGATAGGGGGTGTCTGGCCAATCGTCCTGATACTGACCTTGTAAAAATTCCTGAATACCCGAGGGCAGGTCGCGGTTCACATCAGCCGGATAGTCATTGTACTTGGCAACATACAGTGTTAGGGCATTACCCACAGTATTAAGCTCTGAGTTAGCCCGGGTCTGATAAGAGCGTTCCCGATACTTGGGTACCGCAATCGAGTAAGTCAAAGCCGCTAAAATGGCTAAAACCACCAGCACCACGGTAATTTCTACGATGGTGAAGCCGGATGACAGGCGCCTCAATGGCTTAAGCATAAGCATAGTATATACCGGTTTTGAGCATTCAGGTTTTAAGTTTCTAACTGTACAATAAGCATATGCGCATTAGCGACAGGCTAGTTATCGAATTGCTCAAAAAGAGCAAGAGAATCAGCGACGAACAGTTCTACAACCTTTTCGAACAGCAGCGGACCGAGAAAAAACCTTTGCAGGATGTAGTGCTTAAGAGCAACTTGCTTTCCGAGAAGGAGTTGACCCAGCTGTATGCCGCCGAGATTGGTATCCCTTTTGTTGACATCGTTCCTCGCAACCTTCATAAGGAAATTCTGAGGCTAATACCGGAACACATCGCCCGCCAGTATAACGCTGTATTGTTTGATGTTCTGCCAGACGGCACCAAGATGCTGGCCATGGAGGACCCCGACGATGTCCAGGCCCTTAATTTCCTGCAAAAGCAGCTCGGTCATAACATCAAAGTTCACGTCGCCACTAAGTCCAACATTGGCGCGGCACTAGATCAATACCGCGGCAGCATCACCACCGAGCTAACCCAGGTAATCGCCAGCGACACATCTAGCACGGAAGAGGAAATCAGTGAAGAAGATGTTGCCGAGGATAGCCCGATCGCCCAAACCGTCAACCTGCTAATCGACTATGCTATCAAACAAGGGTCTAGCGACATTCATATCGAACCCAGAGAAGATTATGTCAGCATCCGCTACCGGGTAGATGGGCAGCTCCGTGAAACCAACCGTCTGCCTAAAAAGGTCCTGTCGGCACTGGTCAGCCGTATTAAGATTTTATCCAATCTTAAAATCGATGAGCGCCGGGCGCCGCAGGATGGCCGCTTCAAGGTACAGATGGGCAGCGGACAATATGCGCTGAGAGTTAGTACTTTACCGATCGTAGACGGCGAGAAAGTGGCCATGCGTATCTTAAACGAATCTTCTAAGGCTTCGGTCCTGGAAGAGTTGGGACTCTGGGGCACCAGCTTAGAGCAAGTGGAGCATGCCCTGACCCGCCCCCATGGCATGGTTTTGTTCACTGGGCCGACTGGTTCCGGAAAAAGCACCTCACTATTTTCCATCCTGACCCGCCTAAACCAGCCAGCTGTAAATATCAGTACTATTGAAGACCCCGTAGAATACAAGATCCCCGGCGTCAATCAGGTCCAGGCTAACCCGGCGGCTGGTATGACCTTCGCCACCGGCTTACGGGCCCTGCTCCGCCAAGACCCCAATATTATTATGGTGGGCGAGATCCGCGATGGTGAAACGGCTAATCTGGCAGTCCAAGCCGCCCTAACCGGACACTTGGTTTTCTCTACCCTGCACACCAACAACGCTGCTACCTGTCTGCCGCGGTTATTAGACATGGGTATCGAGCCATTCTTAATTGCCAGTACCATCAGGGCAGTGGTTGGACAGCGTTTGGTGCGCAAGCTAGTACCCGAAAGTGTAGAACCTTTCAAAATTGATATGAACACCCAAGCTCGAATACAGAACTCCTTCGGCATCAAGGGTCCGGAAGATTTCACCCGCATACACAAGCTTGAAGCCGAGGCGATAAAAGCCAAGATCGGCGAAGGGGAACCAGCTACCGATGAGCAAAGCATTAAACGGCTGTGGCGTATTAAAGGCGGCAGTAACGTGTCCTACCGAGGACGAATTGGTATTTATGAGGTACTGCCGATGAGCCCCGACATCCAAAAATTAATCATCGCCCGCTATAGCGCCGACCACATCCAGAATCAAGCTATCAAGGAGGGTATGATTACCATGCAGACTGACGGCCTGATTAAGGCCCTGCGTGGTCAAACTACCCTGGAAGAAGTCATGCGCGTCACGTCTGAAAGGTAAGCCATCCATTTATGCCTCAGTACTCATATACCTATCTAGCTAGCGACGGTAAAAAGATGAGCGGTTTGACCAATGCCAAAGACCGTTCAGCGGCGCTGGTGGTGCTCCGCGGACAGGGAGTCCGAGTCTTAAGCATCCGTGAAGCCAAGGCGCAAGCTAGCCGCCGCTTTAAACTACCCGGTAAAAAAGTCGGCATAAAAGATCTGGTAGTTTTCACCCGTGAGTTGGCCACCATGATTGATGCCGGTGTGCCACTACCACGCAGCTTAGCAACGTTGTCTGAGCAAACCGAGAACAAGCACTTTAAAGTTGTTATCGAGGCTGTGACGCACGACATCGAGAGCGGCTTGCCGCTCGCCGATGCCATGGCTAAGCACTCCGGCACCTTCAGCGAGGTGTATATCAACATGGTACGGGCTGGAGAGGCCGGAGGAATCTTAAATGACATCTTAAAGCGCCTAGCTACTCAAGTCGAGAAAGATTCAGCTATGCGTCATAAAATCCGCTCGGCAATGGCTTATCCGGTTGTCATTCTAACAGTCACGATTGTGGCCTTTTTTGGCATCATGCTCTTTATCATGCCCAAGATCTCAAAAATAATTACAGATCTTGGCGGACCGGACGCTCAACTGCCGATTTACACCGAAATAATGATTGGTACTAGTAACTTCATGTCAAACAACGCTATATTTATCATCGTCGCTTTCGTGGCTATTATAGTTGTTTTTCGACGCTACATACGTACCGAAAAAGGTCGTTACCGCTGGCATCTGTTCCTTCTTAGGATGCCGATCTTTGGGAAAATCATCTCCAAAGTGGCAGTTGCTCGTTTTTCACGGACTTTTGCTTCGTTGATGGGCGCCGGGGTAAGCGTATTGGAGGCCTTGGAGGTTACTGGAAAAGCTGTTGGCAACCGGGTCATCCAGCATGAACTGGATGAAATCGCCAAAGCGGTAAAAAATGGTCAACCATTAGGCAAACAGCTGTCACAAGCCGCATACTTTCCGCCAATTGTCGGACAGATGATGACTGTCGGTGAAGAAACCGGCAAAATCGATGAGATTTTAGTCAAGGTCGCTGACTTTTACGAGCAGGAGGTCGACGCCGTAATTGACTCAGTAGCCAGCATAATCGAGCCGATAATGATTGTTCTTTTGGGCGCCATCGTCGGACTGATTGCCGCATCAGTAATGGGACCGATAGCCGGATTGAGTAAGAATATCGGCGGTTGACAGTAGTGTGCTTATGTTTATAATCAAGGTCATAGAACAGTAAGTTCTCTAAGTAAAGCAATAAAATAAAAGATTAAGAAGGGTGGGAACCAAATATGGTCTCAATCAGAAGAAATAATCGCGGTTTCACGATCGTCGAGCTGCTTATCGTCATCGTGGTTATCGGTATTTTAGCCGCGTTAGTCATCGTGACTTACACGGGAATCCAACAGCGAGCTCGTGACACCGAGCGTAAAACCGACATCAACGCCATTCACGGTCAGGTAGAGGCCTACTATGCCCAGAATGGTAGTTACCCCGGATTGGGCACGCAAGGCTCCAACGACGGTATTAATGACTCTACATGGCGATCCAACAATATGAAGGGTCTTGACCCGGCAGCATTGAGTCCCCCGGGCAGTACCTCGACTTTGGCGGCAGCCGCCTCAGCTACAGCGTATGGCTACGCAGTGTTCCAAACTGACGGCTCCACTGCCTGCACCACAGCGGCCGGCGACTGTGCGGTATACACACTAACCGCCAACCTGGAAGCCGGTGGTACATACACCAAGTCTTCACTAAACTAGGACAAGCTAGTACTTTCAGAAAAACTCCGGGTCTATCCCGGAGTTTTTCAATATAATAAGGTTAAGCATGATACAGCCATCTAAGCAGGGTTTTACCGTCGTAGAGCTATTAATCACGCTGGTTGTAATTAGCGTACTATTTACTGCTTTTACTACCTCTTTCTCCGGACTGCAAAACATCAGCAAAAAAGGTAATGACGTGACAATTGCCTCTACGCGGGCATTCTCTAAACTCCAGAGCTATGAAAACCTAAACTATAACACCTTACCAGCCACTGCCCCGGCCGGTACTTTAGTAGAGGTTGAGGATTTCTCAGCCAGTCTGCCAACCAGTTTGGAGTCCCCCAGAGTAGGTAAAGTCTATATTAACTCCCAAACCTCCTCCATGAAGCAGGTCCTGGTACGTGTTACTTTCGGTTCGGGACCCTCTCAGCGTTTTATTGAATATGTCACCTTTATTCAGCGAAATGGAGTCGGCAGATGACACTGAAGGAGCGTGGTTTTACCCTTGTAGAATTACTGGTAATTGGGCCAGTGATGTTATTGGCAACCATCACCGCTATGACCTTTCTATTTAATCAGTATGGGCAGATTGTCAAACAGGATGGTCAGCTGCGTCTGCAAGTGGAGGCCCAAAATATTTTGTTCGGTTTTCAAGACGATCTATGGTTTGCCAATCAATTTTCCAGTACTATCAATGCCAACCTAAGTGACCCTTATCAGCCGGCCGGCGGCTGGACTAATGCGACAAATCCACCAACGTTAATCATCAGCTTGACGGCTCTAACCACTAACCAGCGAGATCCTAATCGCCAGCCAGTTTATATTAACGAGTCAACTTGTACCCCGCCTGATGGTGGTGGAGCGAATTCCATACTATACAACAACACTATTTACTTTCTTGAGGGCACCAATCTATATAAACGGACCCTGACCGCGCCAGTAAGTCTAGCCACTTGCGGAACTTCCTTTGAAAAGCAAACCTGCCCGCCACCCAACGGTTCGTCGTCCTGCCGGGCAGATGCTCTGCTTAGCGACCATGTCACCAGTTTCAGCGTGACTTATTACGACACCGACAATACTGTTACCACCACTCCCGAAAGCGCCGAAAGCGTTGAAGTAAGTATGACTCTAACCGATAAAGCCTTCGGGGAAGACATCACAGCCAATAGTAGCCTGCGACTTAGAAAGCTTAACCAATGAAGATACTAGATAAAGCACCTAACCCCAAAAGTAAAATACTTAACAAGTCAAGTAATTCTGGTTATGTGATGCCGTCGATTATTATCTTAATGGTCATCATGAGCACAGTGGCTTACGCCACATTAATCTCGGCGAATAATTCACTTAACCTGGCCTATAAACAGACCTATATACAAATGGCCCGCACTGCCTCCAAGGCGGCAATCGATTATGCTCAAGAGCAGTTCGATTCCTCAACCTGCGGAGCTTACGACGGCACCTCCGAGACGGATCTGACCGGCGCCTCCAATAGCCGTTATCGTATTACCATGCAGGCTGAGGTGATTGAAACCAGCGCCGATGGTTATGAAAAGAAGATTGTCGGCACTGGTCGGGTTTATCTGCCCAAGGCCACAACCGAGGCACTCTATGTGTTCGATGTCCGCTCGGAAATTGTCAGGACCTACGCCGTTTGTAAAACTCCGGATAACTTCGGACCGTTGGTTTGGCTGGATGCTTCCGATACCTCGACCTTAAAGAAAACAATAACTACAGTACTATCCGATTCCACTACTTTTGGTGGCTCCGGTGATTCCACCCGGGATACCGTTGAAGAAAGGGTTGATAACGGCGCTCAGGGCGGATCATCATGGACCAGCAGCGATTTGGAGATGCATAGCTGCAGCTCTTCGGAGTTCTCCAGCGCCATATGCAATAATAATCCTACTAAGTATTTGTACGCCGGTCTGGTCTTCAACAATATGAATATCCCGGCCGGGGCTACCGTTGATACAGCTACTTTGACTTTCACGGGCGGTACGCCTTCCGGTACCAGCGGCAGTGTAACGCACCGGGTCTGCGGCATTTATGAAACTTCAGTCAATCCGCATAAGACTTTGTATACCAGCTCCGGTTCCAGCCAAGTCCGCTCCCGCATACAGACCGCCAACTTACACACCGGAACCTGCCAAGACACCAGCACCAATAATTTCCCGCCCGGGAACACCACCGATTTTGATGTCACCAATGTGATTCAAGAGATGGTTAATCACGGCGATTGGGACCCCAGCGCTAACGAAGGACGTCTAGGATTGGCGGTCTACCGGGTCAGCGGGTCGGGCTCGCGGCGGGCCCTAAAAAACGGTGTTTCCCTAAGTGTCAGTTACAACACCGGGAGCATTGTCCAAGCTAACGATACCGAAGCTATTAGCCAATGGGATGATAAATCAGCCAACCAGTATCACGCAGTCTATACCTTTGGTAACGCTCCAACCCGTGAGGACAATGAGATTAACGGCAAAACCATTGTCCGGTTCGACAACGGCGCCCTGCGTTCCACTCTAACTACCGCGCTGTCGGGTAAAAGAGAATCCGCCGTTTTTGCGGTCCTTAAACCTAATTTTGACAATAGCGACCAGTATGGCCGGGTGGTCAGCGGTATGAGCGCCAGCGCCCCCAACGACACCGGCGGCACCAACAGCATTATCCCGTTGCGGCGACAGAGCAACCTCGATGGCTTTAGTAACTATTACGCTAATTCCGGCAGTTACGAGGCAACTATGGGCTGCGGCTCATGCGACGGCCAGCCATACTTAGTTAGCAGTGTCTTTAGAATCAACACTACTGATGACACCATAACCGGTCAGCTACGAGGTAACGGCGGCAGTCAAACAGGTGAAAGGACCGGTATCAATCCTGGTAGTCCACCGCCGCCCTACACTTTTGGAATAGACCAGCTGTACTTCGGCGGGCGGCGCAATGGTGCGGGAGCCGGCAACGGAGCTGATTACTTTAGTGGTGACTACGCCGAAATCGTGGTTTATGACAAGGCTTTAGCCTGCCGAGAGGTTGAAGCTCTGGAAGAGTACTTCCGAGCCAAGTGGGCGATTGCCGCTTCGCAGTGGTCGACCACTTGCCCGGCCGACACTATTCCAACCCTTTAATGCTATACTTGCTTATAAGGTTAAGTTAGAATAATCAAACAGCAAAAAAAGTGGGCCAAACCGGATTTAAATTTTTTCATGACGAACCCTTGTTCGGGCTGGACGTTGGCAACTCCAGTCTTAAAGTCATGCAGATTGTTAGCGATAAATCCCAGCTTCAGGTGTCGGGCTACGGACTAAGTGGCCTATACCCTACCAGCTGTACCAATGAGGGTGTTATAACAGATCCAAAAACTTTGGGTGAGGCGCTTTTGGATACCTTAAAGAATCGCCTAATCGGTTCAATCAATACCCGTCGGGTAGCTTGTACAATCCCCTCCTCACATACCTTTAGCCGTCCACTGAAACTGCCGGTGATGGCTGAGGATGAACTAACCGAAGCGGTTCGTTTAGAGGTTGAGCGATATGTGCCGATGCCGCTGGATAGCCTGTACCTTGACTACAACATCTCTAGTCATACTGATAAGGAAATTGAACTCTCTACGGTCGCCGCACCCAAGAAGATTATCGATAGTTATTTAAACTTTTTAGACATCATGGGATTAGAGCCAGTAGCTCTGGAGCCGACAATGTATGCGTTATCCAGATTATTCTCTACCTCGGAGCCAGCTAGTACGGTACCTTCTATTTTGGTTGATTTTGGATCAGTGGCGACCGATCTGGCAGTCATTGATCAAACAATGCTGGTTAACAGTACTATACCAACCGGCATTGACCAGTTGGTGAACGCTATCACCGAAAAACTCAACATATCCCCTGAAGAAGCCCGAAATCGAAAGAATGAAGAGGGTATCACCAGCCTGGACTCAGAAATCGCCAATATCGTGAAGCCGGCTCTAGATAACTTAGTAAAGGAAATAGAGAAAATAATCCGCTACCACAATGAACGCAATGCCCCAGCACATCGTGCTATTTCGCAAGTGCTACTTTCTGGCGGCGGCTCAACCATGCCCGGGGTAGTCGAATACTTATCAAATGTCCTAAGCATGCCAACCCGTATGATGAACCCTTGGCAGAAGATGAACTTTGGTGAACTAATGACACCCTCTGAATTTGACCGATCCCTGTTTCTAACAGTAGCCGGCGAGGCTATCTTAAGCCCGCAAGAGGTCCTGGCATGATTAACCTGCTACCACCCGATTATGCCGCGGCAATTAGGTCTGGCCGCAGCAACGCGTCCTTAAGACGCTGGCTGATTATCGTCTGGCTAGCCATTGCTGGTCTGTTAATAATTATTGCCGGCGGCTGGCTGTATCTTAACAATCAGTCTAAGCAGCTGGCTATAACCCAAGCTGAGCTGGAGCATCGTCTGGCCGCTGAGGATCTAACTGGGGTCAAAAAAGAAGCCGAGGAGATTTCCGGCAGTATCAAGGTCATAGACCAGGTCTTGAGCCGCGAAATCCGTTTTTCTAAGTTAATTCAGGAAATCGGCCGGGTTATACCGCCCGGAACAGTTTTAAACAGTCTTAGCTTGAACGATAAAGTCGAGGGCGCACTAAATATCGAGGCTCGGGCTCTTAATCACGAGGCGGCCGCCCGGGTAGCGACTAATCTTAACGATCCGGCGAACAAGATTTTCTCTGCGGTTGATATCCAGTCCATAGAGTGCACCGGCAATACCATCAGTATCTACCAGTGCGTTGGTACCTACCGGGCGCTTTTTGATAAAGAAACCAAACAGCGATTCTTAAACACCAGAGCCGCTAACCAATGAAACTATCACTTAATACTAAAAGGTTCAGGTTCGTGCTGCAGGTCCTTCTGGGGCTCAGCGTCGGGTTGTTCGTCTTGCTGGTCTTTCTCGGTCTCTCTGTTCTGTCAGCCAAAAGCACCGAGGTTGTTGATCTGAAGCTTAAAAACCGCACCACCGAGGCTCAACTCTCAGCGCTCAAAATCGCCAAAGCCGAAGTCAAGGCCTATGCCTATTTCAAAGACATTGCCAAAAAGGTTATCCCCGGTGATAAAGATCAGGACCAGGCTGTAGTAGAAATCTTCGAGCTAGCTAATGAAGCGGGTATCAAGGTTGCTGAAATCAACTTCCCGGCCAGCAATCTGGGTGGTACTTCAAGCTCCTCCACAGCGCCAAGCCAGACTAGCGGCCAGACGCCCCCTGCGACTAACCCCACTGGCAGCTCTACCAAGTCACCAATCAGCCAAACCGAACCGGTAGCCGGTATAAGCGGTCTTTACAGCCTCAAGGCCACCATAACACCTGACGGCAGACTGGATGTCACCTATGACAAGCTCCTGGCCTTTCTCAACAGGTTAGAAAATAACCGCCGCACCGCTCAGATCACCAAGGTTGACCTTAATCCTACTGAGTTGGACGACGGCAGTGTGGCATTCAATAACTTCTCTTTAGAGATTTATATTTTTATCAAGCCATGACTAAAAACATCAACTTAAACCTGGCCGAGCTTAAGCCCCAGCTAAAAAAGGCCTACCGGAAATTCTCCAAGCACTTAACCTTCACAGTTATTCTCTTAGTACTGTTAGCTTATGTATTCATGGTTTGGCGAATTAGTTCACTGACAGCTACTGAACCATCCCCTGAGGCTGAAGCCGCAGCTATCGCCGAGACAGCTATACCGAAAATTGATAAAAAAGCAGTGGAGCGCATTTTATCTCTGGAAGAAAGCAGTCAAGAAATTCACAGTCTGTTTGAAGAAGCCCGTAACAACCCCTTCCAAGAGTAGTTCGTTAGTCGTCGCTTTGTTCGGCGGCGTGGGTAGCTTCTATTATCAGATGAGCGTAGTTGTTGGGATCCGGACAGTATGAGAAATTAAAATTATCCCTGGTTCCAGCCGTCTGGACGGTCAGAGTGCCATAGTTAAATAATGTGGAAAATATCCCCTTCTGGTCAGCTGTAACATCCTCCACGTCAGACATGGTAAAACGGGAGACCCGCCGGACAAAAAGACCACTTTGAATAACTTGAATTAGACTTCTGTTGGTTACCACCAGAGAACTCAACCGGTAGATATAAGTAGCGATAAGCAATATAAAGACTAAGAGCGCAATCGCTATGATTACTCCGCCTAACAGCAGTCGGTTAGCTCCTTCTGACAAGGTATCAATTAAAGTGGGGGCGGCTAAGTAACCGATCACAACAATTGTCAGTACCGCCGCAAGTACTTCAAGATAAATAAATATGATTCCAATTGGATGACGCCGAACGGTAAATAACACCTGTTCACCCGGCTGAAGCATTTTATTTACCTCGGGTGGTGGTGGATTGTTGGGAACTCCCGGAGGCGGATTGGCGGAGAGCGTGGTATCAGGCATTTTTTATCATTATAAGAGACCTGCCTGGCTACCAGCGGCCGATTTTTTTTGACCAAGATGTTTCCAAGCAACCGCCGTAGCCCGCCGGCCCCTGGGAGTGCGCTCTAACAATCCTATCTGCATAAGATACGGCTCGTAAAAATCTTCTATGGTAGAGCGTTCTTCAGCTGTCAAAGCCGCTAGAGTCTCTACCCCCACCGGTCCGCCACCATACTTTCCAATAATGGCGCTGAGTAAACGCCGGTCGGCAGAATCAAGTCCCAGCTCATCCACTTCCAGTAATTCCAGGGCAGCTGTTGCTGTAGTTTCATCAATAATCCCGTCACCGTTGACATCAGCGTAATCACGGCTGCGGCGCAACAGGCGATTGGCTACTCTGGGGGTCAGGCGGGATCGCTGAGCCAACAGCTTAGCGGCTTTATCATCAATCGGCACGTTCAAGATCTTTGCTGAACGTTTAATGATTTTGGTGATTTCCTCGGGCTTGTAAAAATCCAGTCGGTGTATCATGCCAAACCTGTCTCTCAAGGGGGCGGCCAGTGAGCCGGCCCGTGTAGTCGCGCCAATAATGGCGAAGTCTGGCAAATCTAACCGTAAACTCCGGGCGCTGGGGCCTTTACCAAGTATGATATCCAGTTTAAAGTCCTCCATCGCCGCATATAGGACTTCCTCTATTGAGCGATGTAGTCGGTGTATCTCGTCAATGAATAGAATGTCGCCATCTGACAAGTTAGTTAAAAGTGATGCTAAATCTCCGGCTCGCTCAATGGCTGCGCCCGACGTTATCCTAATTTGCGCTCCCATTTCATTAGCGATTACTGTAGCCAGTGTCGTCTTACCAAGGCCGGGCGGCCCGTGCAGCAGCACATGATCAATCGGTTCACCGCGCTTCTTAGCAGCAGCAATCGCTAGTTTAAGAGATTTCTTGATTGATTCCTGACCTATATAACTTGCAAAGTCCTTGGGCCGCAGGGTCTGTTCAAATTCCTGATCAGTATTCTCATCAGCCGCACTAGAGTCCACAATTCTTTCAATAGCCATGATGACATTCTAACATCTAACCCCTAACGTCAAACTTCTAATACAGTGCGGCGGCTCTGGGCATTCTGGAGCCATCAAGAATCTTTTTAACTTCCTCAGCTTCCACGGTTTCCTTTTTAAGCAAGGCCTCCTTTAGAGCTTCAAGTTTAGCGATGTTTGCTTTTACAACCGCCCTAGCTCGGTTAGTCGCCTCAGTTATCAATGATTCAACTTCGCCATCAATAATCTTGGCTGTCTCATCCGAATAATTGCGTTCATGTACCAGACGTTCCAGCATCATACCCTCGTCGACATGAAAGACCTGATTACGTAATTTCTTACCCATACCCTGATTAACTACCATGTCACGGGCCAGTTCAGCGGCTTTTTGTAAATCAGAGCCTGCCCCAGTTGTAACCCGGTCAGAGCCATAAATAAGCTCCTCGGCTACTCGGCCGCCCAACATGCGGGCCAGCACATCCTTAAACTCAATAATGCTGTGGTAGCTTTTGTCCTCGGGGGGAATAAACCAAGTAACACCACCTGTTGGTCCGCGGGGAATAATCGTAACCTTATGAACCATATCGCTGTCCGGCAGAACATGCCCGACAATAGCATGGCCGGCCTCATGGTAAGCTGTCAGTTCCTTTTCCTTGTCGCTCATTATCTTGCTCTTGCGCTCCGGACCAATCGCCACCTTCTCGAAGGCAGATACTACGTCCTCATCCTCGATTACCTTACGATTGTGCCGAGCGGCAACAATCGCGGCTTCGTTGGCGATATTTGCCAAATCCGCGCCACTCGACCCAGCGGTCTTTGCCGCCAGCGAGTTTAGATCAACATCCTTACTGATTGGTTTTTCTGCGAAGTGGACGCGCAAGATAAGTTCTCGATCCTTACGATCCGGTAGATCAATATTCACTCGGCGATCAAAGCGGCCTGGTCTTAGCAGGGCCGGGTCAAGTACGTCCGAGCGGTTGGTAGCTGCTAGCACAATGACGTTTTGGCCTTGTTCAAAGCCATCCATTTCCACCAGAATCTGATTTAGAGTCTGCTCGCGCTCATCATGGCCGCCCCCCATACCGCTCCCGCGGCGGCGGCCGACAGCATCAATTTCATCAATGAAAATAATACATGGGGCGTTCTTTTTGGCCTTATTGAACAGATCGCGCACTCGGCTGGCACCGACGCCCACAAACATTTCGACAAACTCTGAGCCGGAAATCGAGAAGAACGGCGCATTGGCTTCACCAGCCACTGCTCGAGCCAGCATGGTCTTACCGGTCCCCGGCGGACCAATCAAAAGCACCCCCTTAGGGATTTTTGCCCCGACGCCCTCAAACTTCTTAGGATACTTAAGAAATTCAACCACCTCCTCAAGATCCTGCTTAGCTTCATCGTTGCCGGCTACATCTTTAAACTTTATGCGGTCTTTCTCATTGCCATAGAGCCGGGCCCGGCTTTTGCCAAAGCTAAGCGCTTGATTACCCTGACCCTGAGCGCTCCTAAACATCAGGATTAATATGGCCGCAATTATAATGACCGGTAGGACTCCAGTTAATAAACCCAGCCACAAGCTATCGCTGGATTGTGGTTTGTTAATCACCTCCACCTTACCCTGCTCCAGGCCCTGTTCATAGATACTGGAGCCTTCTTCCTTATATGACTTCTCGGTCGGATGATCTTCGCCCTGAGGTGTGATAGTCAGCTCGGCGCCGTTAATTTCAATCCGCTTGAGTTGTCCTGAATTAGCTTCCGAGATAGTCTCCGAAAAGGGTACCTCTTTGAGGGTGCTGGGTTGGTTGAAAGCGGCATAAGTTATTAGTCCAAACAGTACAATCAGAGCAATAAAACCGACGCTTTTAAATCGGTTTCCCCGCTGGTTTGGTCCACTACCAGCACCTAGACGAAACTGCTTCCTATCCATGTCTTTAAAGGTATTATATCAGGCAACTTTTACTGTTCGCGAGAGAAGGCTACTTCCTTACGCCCCATGACCAGCCAAAGATCCTTTGAAATGCGGTGACGGGTTCCGGGACTGGCCGTTCTAATTGCCAAGTTCAATCTGTCAATCATCTTACGGTTGTAAGACCTAAATCCAATCTCCCTTAGCCAGTAAACCAGTAGTTCATTAGCAACCTCGACAGGTAAGCTACTAAACTCTAATCTATTGATTCGGTCATTTTTCTTTATATTATGCGAAATAGTCGCAATTAATTGATTCTGGGCTTTGCTAATTTTTGCGACTTTGTCGATATTATTAAGAAATTCCTTCCGCTGACTATCTGTAAGGTTAGCTAGTACTCGACGACGGATGTAATTTCTCAAATAGGCTTCGCTAACATTTGATGAATCCTCCCGCCAAGTAAGATTATGCTGCTTAGCATATTCCAAAAGATCGTTCTTGGAGAATTTTAGAAGCGGCCGCAAAATATCAGGATTTTCAGCGATCGCAACCAGCCCCCGATATCTGGTACCCCGTAAAATATTTATGACTGCGGTCTCCAGCAGGTCATCCTGATGATGCGCGGTAATAATCGCGTCAGCTTGATACTTATGTCTAATCCGGTCTAAAAACCAGTAGCGGGCTTTACGGGCCTGCTCTTCACTGGCAATCTTCCCTAATTTCCCATAACCAACCTCAAACGGCAGTTGATATTTTATGGACATCTTTAGAACTAGTTTTTCATCCTCCACCGAGTCAGGTCGAATACCATGATTAAAGTGGGCCACCACAAACTGACTTTTGACTTTTGGCTTTTGGCTTTTGGCTAGTAGATGCAGTAGTGTCATTGAATCAACACCTCCGCTAACCGCCAAAACATACTTACCGGCAGGCAAGCTCAGTTTAATCTCCTTCATCTAACCGCGATGGTAGCAGGAAATTAATGTAACGCAAATAGCGTGCTTCCTGAGTTGTTTGGTTTGATACAATTGCTTAAAATAGGCATAAAGATGTTGACATCTCTACCCTTTGTAAAGTCGAACAACTCAGATTCTAAAGACCTAGTCAGGCAGTTTATAGTACCCAGCCCGCTCCAAGCAGTGATTTATCTGTTGGTCAGCATGCTGCTGCTGGTTCTAATTAAAGCTCGGGCTATCTGGGAAGCGTTGGGCGGCAGTATTCTCATCGAGCAAAGCTCTGGCGCTGCTGCAAACACACCGGCTAGTACCAATATCTGGGGTCAGATTTCAAACAGCCCGATTCCTCAGATTGTGTTCTGGGGAGCCATTGGGATGATAATGTACGCTGTAGTCTGGTTTGCTTGGAATATTATCACTAACTTGCGCAATGATATGGCGGCTGATGAGTTCGTGCATCCTAAAAATTATGACCGCAGCAAGTACTGGAAGACTGTACTAGCCCGCAAGGGCTTCTTTGCCGCATCGGTACTGCTTATCGCTATATATTTGTACGCTCTAGCAAAGTTTCTACCGGTGATAGCTGACGCTTCTTACAGCGATATCGCGTCTTTTAGCTTCCCAAGTAGTGTAATCGGACTGGTTCTTTACTTTTTGGTAATTGGCGCTCTGATCCACCTTTTCGTACTGCTCATTAGAGTAATGGCTAACGCCTGGCGTTCAATTTATAAAGATTTATAAAACTCAGGTGGTAGCAGCGGCAGGGATTGAACCTGCGACCTCGGGCTTATGAGTCCCGCGCTCTAACCGACTGAGCTACGCTGCCGCGTCTTCTAACAGATGTAATATAGCATGGTTTACATCTGTTAGCTAGCGTGGCTGAGTGTGTTATGGGGCTAGTATTTCATCGACGGCTAACACTCGTTCGTCTGCGGTATCAACCAATTCATAAGCCAATAGTTTTGCCATTTCTGATTTCCTTTTTTTATTTGCCTGCCCCGTACAAAAACCTGAGTGGAGTAGTCTGCAATCAGATTACGGAACTTCAAGTTTTTGTTTGGGGTCAGTCTTAACTATCATTATACATACTTTTGCTAGAAAGTCAATATTATTTGGTTTTCTAATAGACAAGCGTGAGTCCTTGTGCTTTACTTATGGCGACAGGGTCTTATCTGTTCTTGTGAGAAGAAACGACCAATGATCGGTTCGGTGCTCACTCATAAAGAAGATTAGGGGTCGTTCCTGCTCATAACAACTATTAGAAGGTTCAATATGTACAAATTATTTGTAGGTGGACTACCATTTGCCACTACTGACGATGAGCTCAAAGAATTGTTCTCGGCTCACGGCACAGTAGCTTCGGCGAGTGTGGTCCGTGATCGCGACAGCGGTCGCAGCAAAGGTTTTGGCTTCGTCGAGTACGAAAAAGACGAAGAAGGCAAAGCCGCTGAAAAGGCGCTAAATGGTTCTGAGATCGGTGGACGCAATATATCTGTTGCTGAAGCCCGTCCTAAAGAGGACCGCCCTCAGCGCAACAATTGGTAAGAAAACTTACCGACAGAAAAACTCCCTCACCCGAGGGAGTTTTTAGTTCAGACACCTAGTGGTACAATCTAGCCTAAATGGATAGTTCGGCATTGTTCGTGCTAGTAGTGGTAATTCTAATAACTATCTCCACCGTATTATTAGCTTTATTTGTTAGCCTTAGAATGCTAAAGATTCATCTTAGTCGGGGCGAGTTTTTCAAGGTTGCTTTACTTTGGCTAATATTCATCGGTGCAGCATCCGCAATTGGTTACTACGGGGGTGTTCTGTCTCCAGTTGTTGGCTTATTAAGTCTTGTGGGTGGAGCGTATGTACTTCATTGGATATTAAATCGGTACAAGAAAACCAGCTTTAAGAGGGTTATTGAGACATATCTTTTAGTGTTATTATTTTCAGTCATTTTTAGTGCAGTTACCGCGATGTTGGTCGTAGCCAATTACGTTCAGCGGTATCAGATCAGCTCAGACAGTATGGTCCCAGCGCTACACGAGGGTCAGAACGTGCTTGTCCACAAATACGAAAAAAGCTACAAAGTAGGAGATATCATCATATATCAGGGCCTTAAATCTCAAGTGGTGGGCAGAATAACTGCTACTCCCGGTAATAACGCAACGCTTAAGTATGGGCTAGTCGAAAAGGGTGACCAATGGATCTACAGCTCAAACTACCAGCTGTCAAACTCTGAGCTTCTAGTGGGCAGCGATAGTCAAAAATATCAATTTGAGACAGTGGTCGAGAGAAATAAAGTCATCGGCGTTGTAAAGTAGCTTCACTAAGACCCTAGGGTAAATTTACTGATATCAAGTTTGGTTTTTCCACTAGTTGCCAACTGTGCCAGGATTTCACCAACAGCCGCAGAGTGCTTGAAGCCATGCCCAGAGCACGGTGAAGCAATAATTACGTTTTTTTGCTTGGGGTGGTAGTCAATGACAAATTTATGGCCGGGTGTGACTGTATATAAACATGAGGCGGCTCTGATACATTCTCTACTGAGGCCAGGTAATTTATCTTTCACATATCTTTCATACATTTGGTCTATTTCGTCTTGGGTGACCTCGCGTTTAACTTCATCTGGTGTGGTGCTGGCCGCATACTCTTCTGTAGCAACTTTTAAGCCACCGTCAGGTCCATCAATCGCGGGGAATCCATAGACAAAATCATCGAAACTACCGCCAAACTCCCAAATAAACACAGGGAGCTTATTGTAGGTCTCATACTTCTGTTTGTCTTTTAAGTTGAACCAATGTAGCACTTGACGATAAATTTTAAACACACTTTCATAGCCGCCCACCAGCTCATTAATCCAAGGTCCAGCCGAGATTATTAGCTTAGCGGCACTATACGTTCCTTTGTCTGTTTTCACCGTCACAGAGTTACCGTCATCCTCATAAGATATTGTTCGTTCACCTCTGTTGATAGTTGCACCATATTTTGTTGCAAGTTCTAGTTGTGCCTGTATGCACTTTTCTGGTCGTAAAAAACCAGCCTCCGGTTCGTAGTAGCCATCCTCATTGCCAATTAAATTAAAATGGGGGAAGCGGCTCTTTATTTGCTGTGTAGATAACACTTCGTGCCTAATCCCATATTGTTTAGCCGATTCAATCGTCTGGTTTAAAAAGTCATTTATACCGTGCTGACCTGCGTTGCTGTGGACGCCCATAATTAATCCGCCACATTGATTGAGCAACTCATAGCCAACCTCTTGTTCAATTCCCCGCCATAGTTCGTGAGAACGAATTACGAGTGGTACATATTCGGCTCCTTCGCCAATAGCTAACCTAGTAATCCGGGTGTCGCCATGAGACGAACCGTAAATATGAGGTGGATTGTAACGGTCAACACCTAGAACTTTGACGCCTGATTTAGCGAGATGGTAGACAGCAGCACTACCCATTGCCCCAAGCCCCACAACAATGACGTCAAAGTTTCGCATATCGTAATCATAACAAAAAGAGGTCAAGCGACCTCTTTCATACTATTTATTCACGGTAGCGGGGGCAGGACTTGCTTATCTTTGTCGGGCTCGATTTTTGGTCTCGCCCTCGCTCTAACTGAGCTCCAGCGGAAAACATGAATGTCCACCGGACATTCATGCCTCTCGGTGCCGCGTCCAACCTCCGTACACATGAAAAATACCCCAACACAAGAGCTGGGGCACTTT
>Ga0154998_123_pt1 | contig 11962 bp, 12 predicted proteins | sample RifCSPhighO2_01_FD_105966 | JGI IMG/M metagenome (GOLD analysis project Ga0154998, IMG submission 105966) | Candidatus Saccharibacteria bacterium RIFCSPHIGHO2_01_FULL_49_21
TAAAATCGTTTCGCTTGAGCAATTTTCAAAGCTGCGCCCGAAGCTGGGTAAAATCGTGGCGACCAGCGGCGGATTCGACCCGGTCCACCCGGGGCACATCAGTCTTATTATCGAAAGCAAAAAGTATGGCGACACCTTGGTCGTGATAGTGAACGGTGACAACTTCCTTACCTCCAAGAAGGGTAGGCCTTTCCAGAATCTGGAAACCCGCAGTCTGATTGTCAGCGGCATAAAAAACGTTGATTACGTCATTCCTTTCGAAATAAAAAACGATATGAGTGTCAATAAAGCGCTGGAAATAATCAAGCCGGACGTTTATACCAAAGGCGGGGACACGGTAGATCCTTCCACGATCCGTGAATGGGACGTCTGCCAGGAAAACAAAATCAAAGTCGTGTTCGGAGTCGGAGAAGACAAGAAGTGGTCCAGTAGTTGGTTCCTAAAAGACTGGGACCAAGCCAATGACCAGGTCTAGAAATACTTAACCCCAGGAGTAAAATACTTAACAAGTCAAGTATTTACTACGGGGCAGGCTAGTTAAGTATTTGAATCAGAGGCGTTCTAAAACGTTGCTCATCGACTTTTGAAAGACTTCCGGAGAGAACTTGCCAGCTTGAGCGGCAATCGCCCCGTTATTAAAAGGTCTCTGATTAAAACCTTCCATTGCTTTAGTTAAGCTTTCGGGTGTCTGATCGTTGAAGAATACTCCGGTAGTCCTGTTGATATAGTCTAGAGCTCCACCAGCCCGATAGGCAATCACCGGACAGCCAGCGGCCATGGCCTCTACCGCTACAATCCCAAAATCGTCAAGGCCGGGAAAGATAAAGCCTTTAGCCAACTGAAAGTGACTTATGACCTCATCTGCTGAAACATGTCCGGTAAATTTAATAGTTGGACCAGCCATTCTTTTGAGCTTTTTGTGATCAGGCCCGTCACCAATAACGGTTAGTGGCAAGCCCAGTTCGGTACAGGCGGCAACGGCAAGGTCAAATCTTTTATACGGCGTCTGCCGCCCGGCGATGACAAAGCCTTGTCTTTGGCCATCAGCTACTGGCTCTCGGCTATCGGCTTGAAACCGTTTGACATCAACCGGTGGATGGATAACTACTGAGTCTCGGTCGTAATACTTTTTTATCTGCTGCTTAGTGAAATTGGAATTAGCTATTAAGTAGTCCGGCCTTTGGGCGGCTCGGTAATCCCAACGGCGCATCGGGCCAACCAGTATTTTCAGCCCCAGCCGAGCCAGCCAGTCGAACATGCCAAAACCGGGATGTTCAAGGTAGTCATCATAGCGGTCCCAATAGTAATGAGTTGGCGCGTGGATGTAAGCAATGTGCTTGGCACCTGCTCTAGTCTTAACGAATTTTGCCTCGGCGCCAGAGCTGGAGATGACCAAGTCATAGTCATCTAAGTGGAGCCGGGAAAACCACAGGCCGCGCAGGAAAGGGATGAATTTACGCAGCTTGGGAAACGGCCAATTCTGCAGATAGTTGGTCCTAACCTTTCCGGAGAGTTTTTTCCTCCACTCGTCCGTAGCATAAGATGTGTAAATGGGGGCCATTGGAAACATCCGGTGCAGCTCCAGAACCACTTTTTCAGCCCCACCACCTATCAGCCAATCATGAACGATGGCGACCTTCACCTTCTACTTTGCTCCGATTCTACCAAAAACTACGCGTACCGTCTTAACCAGGATTATCAAATCCAACCAGAAGCTCCAATTTTGTACATAGTAAAGATCAAGTTTGCGCCGTTCGTCGAAACCGATGTCTTTACGGCCGGAGATTTGTGCCAGCCCCGTTAATCCCGACTTGACCGCCAAGATCAAGTCCTTTTTGTCGTAGCCATACTTCTCATACTCGCCCGATTGCAGAGCTCTGGGGCCGACGAAACTTATTTCACCTTTGACTACATTGATAAATTGAGGCAGCTCATCCAGGCTTGTTCGTCGCAAAAAATTCCCGATTGACGTCACTCGGGGATCATTCACTAATTGGTCGCCGCCTGAACGATATTCATTGATTAATTTCGGTTTACCCATTTTGGCAAAAGCTTCCTCGGCAGTAATACCATTGTATTTTTGCTTCAGAGTACGGAACTTATAGATGCTGACAAGAGTGTTAAATCTGCTATGGCGAGGGTCTTTATAAAATATGGGTCCCCTAAAATCAGTCAGCTTGATCGCCACGGCAATGATTATCATAAAAGGAGTTGCGATGATAAGGGCAACGCTTCCTAATATAAGATCGCTTAACCGCTTAACGATCCGTCCCCAGCCGATTAAGGCCGTTTGGTGAACGGCGATCACTGGAATTGAGGAACGAAACAGTTCAACGTCAATATTGCCCACAAACAGTTCACTATTGCCGGGAATAAACCGGTAGGCAATGTGGTGCGTTTGAGCGAACTCCAGGATATCGTTGTTGCGATCATTACCTGAATAAAGCTCGGTCTGGACAATGCTGTGAATATCGTTAGTACGAAGTTTTTTTACCGCTTTTTCAAAACTGTCAAACAGCGACAGGTTGGGAAATTTTTTAGCTGTGTCAGCGGCGTGACCGACCAGACCAATTATTCGGTAGCCGGAGATATGCCAGTCGGCCAAAGACTCCACCAACTCGGAGGCGATCTTGGTGTTGCCAACAATCAGCAGGTTGGTGACACCGATATCGTATTTAAATAGCCGGCTTCGGGTAGCCCGGGCCAGGTTTCTAAAGATTACCAGCAGCAGAAAGGCCAAAGAGAAACCTAGTATCGGCACCAGCTTTCCGGGAAATATCGCTTGGCTGGAGGCATATTCCCAGGCAATTACAAACAGCATTCCAATAAAGGAACCGACGAACAGCCGGCCGAGTTCGTTAAAGCGCTTTTCGTATATTGAATTTTGATAAAGCCCCAATAGAGCGAAAATCAGTATCCAAAAAGGCAGCAACGTCAAAAAGATAATTAGATAGTCCCTGGCGTAAACCGTCTGGCTGATCGGCTGGTCGGTGATGTTAATAGACACCCGCAGGATATAGGCCGTGGCAAAAGCGACGACCAGTGCTAAGAAGTCTCCCACCACCAGAATCAGACTGTAGAGCAGGGAGGCGTTAGATTTCATCTATACTGAATTATATGCTTCTTCGGAATTTATTTTGGGGAGTGAGTTTATTGTATCACCCATGAAACAGATGCTTTCTGATAAGCGGCTGGCGGCGGTTCTGTCTGGAACCGTTGCGTCCGTGATGGTGTTATTGCCATTCCACGCTCTGCTGACTACCTGGATGGGCAGCAATCTCGGCCACCTTGATGCCATAAGGATCTGGAAAGAGCTGCTTTTAGTCTTAACCTTACCAATCGCCGCAGTGTTGATCTGGCGCACAGCTTCGCTAAAAAAGTGGCTAATTGAGTCGTGGATAGTCAGACTATTTTGTCTGTACCTACTTTTGCATCTTTTGTTGGGGTGGTGGGCTTTATCGCATCATGAGGTTAACAGCGTAGCGCTAATTTATTCGTACATTATTAACCTGCGCTTTATTAGCTTCTTTATTCTTTGTGCCGTCGCCGCTGGCACCAGCAGTTTTCTGATACGTCACTGGGACAGGATAGTGCTGCTGCCGGCAGCGATCGTCTTGATATTTGGTCTTTTTCAGCGCTTTGTCTTACCGTATGACTTTCTAAGACATTTTGGGTACGGTCCGGATACCATATCGGCTTATCAGACCGTAGATGCAAAGTTGGATTATCAGAGAATCCAGTCAACACTGCGAGGCGCCAACCCCTTAGGGGCTTACCTAGTTCTGGTAATCACTGTTTTGGTAGCGAGCTTGCGAAAAAATCGCATTTTTGTGATAGGCTGTCTAATTGCTGGTTTTATGCTGCTGTTTTACAGCTACTCACGCAGCGCCTGGATTGGGCTGGGACTAGCGCTTATAAGTTTGACTCTGCTTGAGAAACCCAGCCTAGCGCGTCGCTGGCTGGTGCTGGGCGCTATCTTTTCACTGATCGTGCTAAGTTCCGGTATTTACGCGCTTCGAACCAACAATATCTTTCAGGACACTATCTTCCATACCAGTGAGACATCGACATCAACGCAAAGCGCCAATGAACAGCGCCTGCGAGCTCTGGAGACCGGCGCAAGAGATGTTATAAGTGAACTCCAAGGTCGGGGGCCGGGAACAGCCGGGCCAGCTTCATTTAGAAATGACAGCTCGCCCCGGATAGCCGAGAACTATTTTCTGCAGATTGGCCAAGAAGTTGGCATTTTGGGGATGGGACTTTTTATCTCAATAGTAATACTGATTACCATTGAGCTTTGGCGGCGCCGTCAAAATCAGCTGGCCAGAGTTCTGCTAGCTAGCCTAGTCGGCCTAACCTTTGTTAATTTGGTATCGCACGCTTGGACCGATGACACCTTGGCTTATCTGTGGTGGGGTCTGGCGGGAATTGCTTGTGCGCCGGCAATACTCTCAGGTAAGCTAAAGGGTAATGGCCAAAAGAAAAAATAAGGGTGGGCGCAACCGCTACATCCAGTTCGTCGAATACATGGTCAGCGGCGGGGCCTATTTCTGGACCGGCTATCTGGTATTTGCTGTTCTTTGGTCAGGATTAGATTGGTCACTTTGGTGGGCAAAACTGGCTGCCAACATAGCTGGCTGGACGGTAAATTTCATGTTGCAGCGCTACTGGGTGTTCCGCAACCCAGCTCTTAAGGGACATCTGGGCGATGTGACGGGCCGCTATATATTTATAACCCTGGTTGACTTTGTGCTCGATTACTTCATTATCTTAGGACTAAAAAATATTGGTATAACACCGTACATCGGCCAATTTATTTCCTCGGGCTTCTTCACGGTCTGGAATTACTTTTGGTATCGCTTCTGGGTCTTTCCCGAGCATCTGGCCAAGAAACGCCCCAAGATTACCTTGGCCCGCGTTGCCGCGCACCGCGCGCATGGGCACCGAGCCTATCATCACACTAGACCATTGCGTTAAGCAGTAATATAGTTGGGGTAGATGGAACAAACTGCGAACTTGCCGGAACCGGTTCGCCCGACCAAAAAACAGAGAGAACTGCTAAGTTTTATCGAGGAGTTCATTACGGCCCATGGCTATAGTCCCAGCTACCGCGAAATCATGAAGGGGCTGGGCTATACCTCGGTGGCTACTGTTTCTTTGCACATCAACAATTTGATACGGCGGGGACACTTGCAAAAAAGAAACCGCTCGGCCCGCTCTCTGGAATTAACTAATCCAACTCTAGATAACATGCCCAAACTAGCTCCTAAACAGCTCAAAGCCAGCGAGGAAAAGTGGCTGGTCGAGAAGGTCGAGTTATTCTTTTCAGAAGCCGAAAAATCACGCTCGGTTAGTGAACGCGAAATGGATCAGCTTTATGTTTTGACAGGGGCTTTAAAAGTTCTAGGTTTAGAAGGTGCCGCTAACTCGTTTATATCCCGCTTAAGCGAGATTAAAAAACGCTCCGCCGACGGTCACTACTCGACTTGAAGAATCTTAGTAGCCCAACCCGGCGCTACTGTCTTTGAAGAACAGGAAATAAACTACCAGATAAACAACCACCGCTATTATCAGATAGAAGACTATCCACTGCCACATCGGGCGTTTGCCGTAACCCTTTTTAGCTGGCTCAGCTCCGGCGGGTGGAGTTGGTGCTGACGTCCCGGTTGGTGTGGCATCGCCGGCTGGCGGAGTGCTGGCCGGTGCTGACGTCTCTGTTGGTTGTGTGTTTTGAGTTGGCGGATTGGTGTCTTTAGGATCCATTAACTTCCCCTCGCTTTTTACATCTAGATTGTATCATCATAAACGTTTTTCAAACTAATCACCAGATATGAAGAAGGGGCCGGACCTGCGCGCGAGCGCAGGCCGACCCCATCTCCGGTACACCGTCAGCTGACCTCGATGGTCCAGTCGAGAGGGTTGGTGTTCAACAGCCCGGCATGGATGCCGGGAAGCATCTCACCACCGTTCCCGGTGGACACGAGGTTGCCCGTCGGAGTCCCGCCAGCGCACGTCAGGTGGTGATCCCCGACGACGTAGTTGGTCTGAGCCGTCTTGGACGCTACCGGGACCTTCGCCCCGGCCGCGTACAGCTCGACCGCATCGGCCCTGCTCTTGTAGTAGATCGAGTTCGCTCCCGGGCCGTAGCACATCGGGAACATCCGATCGGCGAACGAGCAGTTGCCGAGCTTCGCGTCAGCGCCGCCCACCAGGTACAGGTCGATGATGTAGTCGATGAAGATCTGGTCGATCGACCACAAGTCGTACCCCTTCCCAGCGATGCAGGTCGCGAACGGGACGTTCTCCGGCATGCCGCAGAACGGCACGGCCGGAGGCGGGAAGAACTGGTCGTCCCAGTACTCCACCTGCCCGTAGTTGTCGCCGTAGACCGGGCAGGGGTACTTCACCGGCGGATCCGGCGGTGTGGTGATAGGCGTGCCACCACCTCCACCGCTGGCGACCGCCGCGGTTGTTGCGGTCCCGGCAATGGCCAGAGCCATCACCAAGACCAGCGCGCGTGCCTTCAAGGGGCACCTCCCTGTTGCGGGTTGTACCGGAGTGTACTACGCCGTGCTTAGTTGATCACACCCCGGCGTGTAGTGATATTTTATCAGATTATAGATGATAAGTCAATTGATGTACCTCTGTATGTTACCGGTCGGAAGAAAGTTATAAAAACGGTTCGTTTAGTGGGAGTGAGCCCGACCGCACTTGCGGCCGGGCTCTGTAGTGGTACCTCCTCTTGTCTAGTCGATGGCCCTGGTCTGCGCTCTACGCGGAGTACGGGTAGAGCGCGTTGATCCCGCAACCGAACGGCAGCGGGGGAGCGATGCTTCCCAGCTTCGTCCAGTCGTAGGGCACGGCATCGACGACGCGGTCACCCCAGTTGCCGACTCGGAAGCCTTGGGGTTTCTCGCCGTACTTGGTGGCGGGGTTGTCGCAGGTCGCGCCGTGGCTCGCCGACCAGTAGGCCGGCTCGGCGTTGCCCAGCACCAGCGAGAACCGGGCGTCCGTCGAGGACGTGTCGGTGGTGTTGGCCCGCTTCACGGTCACAGCCGCGAAGCGGCCGTTGTCGACTGGCAGGGGAGCCTTCATGCAGACGTACACGCGCGAATCGACGTGCACCTCGACCGGCGCCTGGGGCGTCGGACCGGGCTCGGGATCCGGGGTGGGGCAGGGCTTCGGCTTGGGCTTCGGCTTCCCCTTCCACTGGATCTCGACGCTGTCGCTGTTGTAGCCGTAGGCGCCGATGATGCCGGCGTCGTCGGCGGGCGTGCAGGGCGGCTCGGACTTGCCGCCGTGGCCCGAGGCCATCGGCACGAAGATGGCGGCAACGCTTGCCGCCATGACCAGCAGAAGCAGTCTCCTCACGGAGACCACCTCCTTTCCTGAGTCGTGGTACCATTATGAACACCACCTCTTGAGAAACAGAGGTGGACTATTATTCTAATATAAAATACCTAAAAAGTCAATACCCTTTGCGCTTAAATCAGCCGGGTAACCAGTTCGAAGGCCGCCGCGCCCAGCAGTAGGGTCAAGCTGATTCCCACCGAGCCGACGACCACCCCGATAATGAACAGCAGGAAATCTTCTAAAATGACCGCTAGTGACATCAGCACAATCCCCATAGCCGGTAGGGTATCAAGGCCGGAAAATGGCGGCGAAGCCGTCACAAATGCCGCTAAAACCAGTACCGCCAAGCCGTATAGCCGGACTAAGAAGTTAGAGCTTAGTAAACTGGCCATCCGCGGTCGGGAGTATTTTTCCAGCCAGCGGATCAAGCGGATCAATGATGGAATCAGCCTTTGCTGCATGGTACGGCTGATTCGTAAATCCTGCCAGCGTTTGGGAATCCACAAACTGCGCCGGCCGACTATCACTTGCAGTGAGATCAGAACGCTGATAACCCCGAAGGCGTGGGTCAGTCCGCCGGTTGGTATCGGCAGGGCCGCGATGGCCATAAGCAGGACAAAGGTCACGGCAAAGCTCTTTTCAGCGAAGACTTTATCCAGACCGGCCAGCGTTTTGGGGCGAGGGCTTTTTAGCCATCGCTCCAGCTCCACACTGAACGGAACATTATTCTCAGGCTTCATGGCCTAATCATAGCAAGGTTAGTTGGCTGAATCCTGGATTTGGTAGATGTCACCGGTAGCGTAGTTAGCTAGATAAACCTCGCCTTGGCTGTCTTCACCAAAAGTACTGATTCGATAAGGCGTTTTAGTAATTAGCGTTGTCTGCCACTGGCTCTCCACCTTTTCAGCCGTATAGAGCTGTCCACTACAAAAATCCCCATAGAAGTACTTGCCGTCAAGGGCGGGATACTCCTTACCGCGGTAAACATAACCACCGGTCACTGAGCAGCGCTCCTCGGAATGGTCGTATTCCAGGATTGGGAAGGCGTAGCTGTCTCTTGATTGGCAACCGCTGATATTAAAGTCCTTACTGCCCTCGAAGCATCGCCAGCCATAGTTAATGCCGCCCTTACTGTCAGTAGTTTCCAGGTCTATTTCTTCTATGGCCCCTTGGCCGACATCGGCGATGTATAAGTCACCGTTTTTACGATCGAAACTGATGCGCCAGGGATTTCTTAGCCCATAATCCCAAATCTCACCCTTCTTGCCGTTTTGATTGGCAAAAGGATTGTTCGAGGGAATCCTATACGGCAGCTGGCTGACGTCCAGGCGCAAAAGCTTTCCGAACAGGGAATTCAAATCTTGGGCCCGATTTTGCGGGTCACCACCACTGCCGCCATCTCCCAGCGCGGCGTATAGTTGGCCATCGCGACCGAATAATAGGGCACCGCCATTATGATTATCATAAGGTTGAGCCAAGCTTAAGATTACCTGTTCACTGGCGGGGTCGGCTTGGTCAGCCGATGTCCCGTGGTAGCGGGCGATGATGGTGTTCCTGCTTTTATCGATGTAGTTGATAAAGAAGTTACCATCCTTGGCGTAGTTCGGTGAAAAAGCCAGACCAAGCAAGCCCATCTCACCACCTTTGAGTACTTTGGAGCTGATGTCTAAGAACGGCTGACTGACAACGGTACCGTCGGCTTGAATGATTCTGATGGCACCACCTTGCTCAACGATAAAAATCCGCTTATCATTTTTAGCCGGAGTAGCCGTAATTACTACCGGCTGACTAAAACCGCTGGCTATGGGCTTAAGCTCTACAACCGGGGGTTTAAGAGCTGGCTTTTCAACTTTTACCGGTGCAGTAGCTGGTTCTTGAGTCTGCTTATGCATGGCTAACGTTCCTACCGCAATGGCCAACATAGCGGCCAGTGCTACGTCAGCAACCCCGATTAGGATGGGAATGCGATTAGCTTTTATCCACTTAATCACACATCTACTTTAGCAAAAGTGCTCATGCCTAGCTTACTGTGATTGAGATCACGGTAACCGTAACCGTTACAGAGTAAGCTGATTTGATTAAAATCAATATGCGCTTTCTCAAAAAACTCAGCTACACCAAACTACTGGTTATCTTATATGTAGTAGCCCAGCTGGGCGTGATTGTCTGGTATGCGGCCAACAGATTATCTAGTAATGAACCGCTTGCGGTGGAGGCCAGCCAAAAAGTTTATGCTGCTGTTGAAGAAGATGGCAAAATCGCCGTAATCAATCCTGAGAACCAGGCAGTCAAATACATCGACTTATCCCAAACCGTCAATGGCACAGACACCCACTACGCGCCGCACAATGTCCAGGTGGCACCGGACGGTCGGACAGTTTGGGTGACCGGTAATGCGGCTGGCGAACACCAGCACGGAACCTCGCCCTTAAATAGGCTGAAAAATCTTGCCGGCCAGCTTAGCTTGTTTAAAAAGGTACTGGCTCACGGCGATGAAGAAGCTATGCCGGCCCAAGATGATTCGCCAATGAGCGCCAGCGGTCCGGTTCAGGATGAAGTAATTGTCATCGATGCCGCCACCGATAAGATAATAAAGCGCATTGGCCTGGGCCAGGGGCTGCACTTGGCTCACGTGGCCCTAACCCTGGATAGCCAATTCGCCTTTGTTACCGCCCAGGAAAAAGATCTGATTTTTAAAATCAACGGCTCAACATACGGCGTTGAGCAGCAGTATAGTGTCAAAGCCGGCAGTGGACCGCACGGCCTGCGGGTAGCGCCAGACAGTGTGGCGGTATACATTGCCAACTCCACCGGCAAGTCGCTGGGCGTGCTGGATATTGCTTCCGGCAGCCTATCGTATATACCTTTAGAAGGCCAGGCGGTGCAGACCGGCGTGACAGCCGACGGCAAGTATGTGGTAGCTTCCATTTACGACACCAAAAGTCTAGCAGTCTACAGCCCGGCCGCCAAAAAACTAAGTTACCTAAAACTACCGGCCGAATCAAAGGGCCCGATCCAAATGTATCCGACACCGGATTCGCGCTACGTTTACTTAGCCGACCAAGGCTATTATTTCAACCAGCCTACCAGCAGTAGTGTTTATAAAATCGATTTAGTTGAGCTTAAAGTTGTGACTACCATAAAAACCGGCCAAGCCCCGCATGGGGTGGCGGTTTCTAAAGATGGACGGCGCGCCTATGTAACCAATTTGCAAGACGGCAATGTCTCGGCGATCGATACCTCCCGGGATATCGTGGTCTGGTCAGTGAAGGTCGGCGCTCAGCCCAACGGCATCAGCATTTGGACCGAGGGTGCCGGCGGAACACCATAACAATGGCATCAACCCTTGAAAAAAGTTTAGGACTGGACGAACTAAACTACCCGGTGCCGGCCCACTCCAACTCAATTAAATATATGCTGGGCGGCATAACCATTTTTTGCATTGCTCTGGCGGTGCTGTCCGGGATATTTTTAGCGATGTTTTACAACCCCGATCCGGCCAAAGCTCACGCCAGCATTGAATACATTAACTCAGAAGTTTATCTTGGCGATTTTGTGCGCAACGTGCATTTTTGGTCGGCCAATATCGCTATGCTGCTAGTGCTATTTCATGTCATCCGAGTGTTTATAAATGGCAGTTACAAAAGGCCACGCCAAGCTACTTGGCTAAGCGGCGTGCTGCTATTTGCAATAATGATAGGCCTCTTCTTTTCTGGAACGGTGTTGAAATGGGATCAAGAGGCGGTTGAGGCTCAAGGCCACGTGGACGCAGTTGCCGAAAAATTTGGAACGATTGGCAAATTGGTAATTTCTACTGCTGGCGAAAGCGTGCCGTATCTAACACGGCTTTACGTGGCGCATATCGGTATTTTAATTTTGCTGCTATTCGCTGTGCTCTTTGTGCACTTATTCCTTATAAAAAAGCACGGCATTTCGCCAAAACCGGTTTACGACGCTGCGGTACGAACAACGCACGGTATGGGCAGCTCAAACTTTCGAGATCACTTAAAAAAACTCACCGGCTTTGGTTTTTTGACCATCGGATTCATAGCTACTTTATCTTTACTGGCTCCGGCTGCTTTGGGCGCACCGGGAGTTTCTGGGATGGAGGTGACTAAACCGCCGTGGCTGTTCTTGCCGTTTTATGGTTTGGAGAATGAATTTGGGCTTAATGCCTTGTTGTGGGCACCGATTGCTATTTTTGCCCTGATGCTGATAGTGCCGTTTGTGGATCGTAACCAGTGGCTGTCGCCAGCCCGCCGAAAAGTTGTTGTTACAATTGGCGCTCTGCTCATCGCGGTTTTAGTTGTGCTGGGTTACAACGCCTGGCGTTCGCCGGCCCACAGCCACTTAGGAAATCTAAGGATTGATATTGGCCAAACGGTTTCCAATTTTTTGTTTCCCAAAGTTTGGGCTCACGGTTCAGCTGAGCCTGAGCCAGGCCATGATGAGCAAATGAGCAGTCACCAAGCAGCAGTCGTGCCGAGTTCAGACAACCATACTGACAAAAAAACGTCCGAACTGGCCATAATCTTCAGCTTGATTCTAATATTTAGCTTTGCCGGGGCCGTTCTGGTGCTTGCTTAAAGATTAGAGCCTAGTTCGGCTT
>Ga0154998_116_pt2 | contig 10807 bp, 8 predicted proteins | sample RifCSPhighO2_01_FD_105966 | JGI IMG/M metagenome (GOLD analysis project Ga0154998, IMG submission 105966) | Candidatus Saccharibacteria bacterium RIFCSPHIGHO2_01_FULL_49_21
TTTTGTCCGGATATTCGTATTAGAAAATGTCTTCGGAGCTATTGGCAGTACCCAAAGCGGATAAATTTGAAAAGAAGAGTCTATATAGTCTAAAAATTCTGCCGCGCGCTCGCCTGGTACGCAACAATCCTGGATGATGTATTGTTGCGCAATGTTGGACTCCTGAAGTCCTCTATACAACATTCTTGTTTTCAATAATGGATTAAATAGAAACCTTGTAAATCTGTTGTTTGGAATATGATAAGGATAAGTTTGAAAGGCGTAATCTCCCATCCAAAAAGCGCCGCGATCGTACCGAAATAAATAAACCTGGAGTGGAACAACTTCGCTACCACCGCCGCTTTCAGCCATCTTTTTCGCGTGGAGGTAAAACCACTCACTCCACGGTCGTGAAAAACGGCGGACAGGGATACCATCACGGTTGTCAGTACGGAAACCCAGTACAACAACGCCGCCGTTTTCAAAAAGTATTGCATCTACAAAATCTGCTTTTGAACCGGAGTTAGCAGTTACTTTTTTTAATAGATCACCCCGGTCTTTGACAACGATATACTCAAGACGAACATACTTTGTGGCAGGAACAAGATTAAGCTCAATAGCGGTAATAATACCTAGAGTCCCGCAAGTGCCGCCCGTACCGTAAAAAAGATCAGGGTGCGTTTTTGATGATGCCTTAATAACCTCTCCGGTCCCAAGAACAATCTCATAAGAGAGTGCCAGGTTGTGAAAGAGACCGTATTGAATCGAAGCAGATTCTGCGGAGCCGCCGGCAACAGCACCACCTACAGTAATACCCGGAAATTCCGGGACAACAGGGGGCACCAGACCATATTTTATTGTCGTAGAAACGAGTTTATCCATTGGCACATTCGGTTCGATAATGACGCTTCGTTTTTTGGTGTTGACCTCAAGTACTCTATTTAGGTCAGAAACATCTACAATTTCATCTCTTCTGCGTCGGAGTGTGCGCGTAGTGTTGGTACTTCCGTGATAAACACGTATCTTTGTACCTGCAGAACTGAGGTAGAGAACTCGATCAGCCACACGATTGATTTTTTGTTGATGGCTTAACATAAACTACAAAGTACCTATTATTCCGATTGTAATAGCTTGGTGGGCGAGGTGGGAATCGAACCCACAATCCTTGCGGAACACGATTTTGAGTCGTGCGCGTATACCAATTCCGCCACTCGCCCATAAGCGGGATTACAGGAGTTATTGTACAATAAATCATGGCGTTGTATAAGATATGAAACAATATGAAACCAGACGAACCACCTGTTGACGATAACTTAAGTTTTATGCTGCCAATTCCGGACCGGGCTCAACCGAGCCAGCCCGATCCGGCGGCTGAGTTGGTACGCCAAAAGGTACGGCGAGCCTACGGCCAAGAGCCTGACGCGGCTACAGAAGCCTTGGATGTGGCCGAGCTAGGCACTCCCAAGTCACAGCATCAAGAATTTATTTATAATCTGACCACCTCAGGCAGATCCTTGGCTGATATCCAGACCGCCTGGCACGAGTATTATGCGGGGCTACCCGATAAAGAGAAGCATATGATCTGGGAAGAATTCTACGAAGCTCACGCCCGAACTTCTAAGTTCGCAGCAGCCGCTCCGTCGCTGGCCCCAAAAGCCGGGCCAATGACTCTGCCGGAGGAACCGCCGATACCCAGAAAAGAAGCTAAAAGACCAAGCGCTGTAGCCCACAGTATCGGCGATTTGAAAGATTCTCTGTTTGGTCGTTCAAGCGACAAGTCTAAAGTCAGAGTTAAGCCCGCTCAACACTTCCAGTCTTTATTATTCGGGTTAGCTGTTGGGTCGGTCGTGCTTTTGATCTTTCTGTTTGGATTTTTTAATGAGCGTTTTATTGCTCCCTTTATTCAGCCTAGTCGTAACGTTACCAGTACTCCGATCATCAGTAGCAGTGTGGCTAGTGGTTCTAACTCTCAGGTTATTATTCCCAAGATTAACGTTGAAATACCAGTGGTATACGGCGTCAAGACCGTGGATGAGGCCAGTGTTAATCAAGCTTTAGAAAATGGGGTGGTGCACTATGCTAATACACCGCTCCCGGGTGAAGTGGGTAACGGGGTAATTGTGGGGCATTCTTCTAATAATATTTTCAATAAAGGCAAGTATAAATTCGCGTTCGTTATGCTTAGACGCCTGGAAAACGGCGACATTTTTTACTTGGACAGGGACGGCAAACGCTATACCTATGAAGTCTACAAAAGAGAGGTAGTCAAACCAACAGATGTATCAGTTCTTAGCGCACGTGACGAGCCAGCTACGATCAGCCTGATAACCTGCGATCCGCCAGGCACAACTATCAACCGTCTGGTCGTAGTCGGAAGACAAATCAATCCTGATCCGAATACTAATATAGCTAAGGACACCAGCGAAGAATTGACCAGTAAAGTTACAACAATTCCCGGTAACGCTCCAAGTTTATGGTCTCGTTTGGTCAACCTCTTGTTTTAGCGGGGCAGGTCAGACCCGGCACGCAGATCGGTTACCTGCAGATTAACTGCTCCTGAGCTATCAGGCGGCGCAGTGCTGACAAAGATCTCGTAATCACGATCAAAGAAGGCTCCGCCTACTGAAGTACTTGGTACCAAGTTATGGCTGTTGATGCCGTCGTAATCGGAAATAGTTACGCTGCCTCCAGACAAGCCCACCCAGCGGTGACCGTCTATCCATCGCAAAGTACCAGTCGGTACTGGATCCAAGCTATAGCTAAAGCTGTTTTTAACTTCTAGATCATAGACAGCGAATTTTGAGCCCGCTTGCACGCCTATAAAACGGGTATTAGCTGAGAAAGTGACCTTTTCGCCGCCAGTGATACGAAGTGCAACAATCGGACTGGCTCTTTTGTTAGCCGGGTCTTTTAGGCTGCTGAGCGGGTCCTTATATACTCCGATGCGTTCAGTAGTATTGCTGGCCGCGACATAATACCAATGACCTTGAAACTGAGCAGCATCCAAGAGGTAGCTGGACCCAACTGGAAACTGATTTAATTGATAAGTCTGCCCATTATCCCAGATTCGGGCATCAACTTGGCCGGCTGGAGCAGTTTCGGCTGTCACATATGTCAACAAAGTGGTACCATGCGACTTAAAAGTGATGACATTGCGCAGAAAGGGCTGCGCTAGTTGGCCATCCCCTGTATTACCGACCTGCAGGGTACCGCCAGCCGATCCGTAAATGTATACCTGGTCAACGCGTTTATTGCGCAGTGCTACTTGAGATGGAGTGAGTTTAAACAAGCGGTTAATGTTCACTGACGAGGCCGGGTCCTGGCGGTCAAAAATAATAAACTCGAAGCCGCCTTTGTAGTCATGGCGCAGCAGTGCGTGACGGTTGTCGGTTGACCATTCTACTTCAGTCAGGCTGTCACCGCCTTGGCTGGCATTAGTTAACAAACCAGCCGAGAGAGTTCTGACGATTGGCTCTTTTTGAGGATCACCAAGATCGAACTCCTCAAAAACGAAGTCGCCGGGTTGAGGGCGGGGTGCTTGTACGAGTAGTAAACGCCGGTCCAGCGTTTGGGTCATCAATCCCGGTGACGTAGTGTACTTTTTTAGAAGCTGCGGCTTAGGCTCAGAGGGCAGCAGCAGGGGATAGACGTATCGGGATATAGAGTGTTCACTAAGGGTAAAATTACGAACCCAGTCATGATAGCCTTCTTTTTTCAGACTAAGCTGATAGGTCCTAGCCGGCAGAATTAGTCTGGAGGAGGTATCCGCATCCTGGTATTTACCATCCAGATAGATCCGGGCGCCCCCCGGCTTAGAGTCTACGAACAGTAGCCCGTTTTGGATGATATCGCCGGTTTTGGTATTCACTCCATAGCCATAAGCATCGTAAACCAAAATGATTGTGCCCAAGCCTACCGCTAATGCCACCAAGACATAGCCAATCATTAGTCTGTTGCGGTGGGCGCGTCGTTTACGCGGATCTAGAAAATCCATGTTGTAGATGTAATGGGGATCTTTATTTAAAGCTTAGTGCTTCCTGCCTGTGGTATTCTCGCACATATTAATAGGATTGCTCAAGTAGCTGAGACTAGGCTGACCCTCACCTCTGTGCAGCCGCTTATCCACACAGGGGTAGAAGAGCCCTTGCAAGCATAAGCTACAGGGTGTACTATGGTCAGCGTATATTAAATTTGGACTGGTATAAGTGGCAAAAAACGCCCAGGTCATAGAGATAAACGGTCATCAGTACGACGCAATAACCGGGCAGTTAATTGTATCAGTAAAAAAACTAGCCGAAAAAGCGGTAAAACCTTATCAAACTATCGACGGATTTGTCCGGGTACCAGCTTACCACTTTAGCGCTAGCAAGGATTCACCCGGCGATAACAGTTCTGCCAAGAAGGGAAGTCCTGCCCAGCACGTGCATCAAGGGGCGCAGCGCTCGCGAACACTGATGAGGAATCTAGTCAGACGGCCTCCAGGCCATAAAAATCCTCACCCTGAACCTCCAAAAGTGAATCGTAGCACCGCTGCTGTAAATACCTCACGCCTAACCCGTGCTAATTCAGTCGCTAAAGACGAGCGGGTTAGCCGTTTTGGGATTTTTAATACCACTAAGCCCGTTGAGAAAAAACCTGTGCCCAAGACACATAGTCTAAAACGCCAACCCGCCAAGGCTACCGTGGCATCGAGTGCGGTCCATACTATGCCGAGCATGGTTACCAGCGCTTCACATCACCAGCTGGAACGTCTTTTAGATCTAGCTCTGACAAATGCTAAAGCGCACAAATTGGCTCTGCAGAACCGCCAAGGCGCTTATAGCGGCTGGCGACGAGTCAAGAGAGTCCCGAGTTGGGCGGCCGTCTCGGCTGCCGTGCTGGTAGTTTTAGTCACAACCGGTCTGTTTGCCTGGCAGAGCATGCCCCAGCTGGCCGTTCGGGTTGCCTCTATAGGTTCTGATGTCAATGCCAGTGTGCCAAGTTATAGCCCATCGGGGTTTAGCTTTGAGGGACCACTGCAGTTTAACGACAATACTGTGACCATGAACTTTAGGTCCAATGCCGATCCAAGCCGTAGTTACGCCGTAGTTCAAAAAAGGACCGACTGGGACAGCGCGTCATTGGTCTCCAACTATCTTGAGCCAGCTAAACAGCCCTACCAAACTTCAGCAGTCAAGGGAAGCACGGTCTACTTTTACGGTGAAGGCAGCGATGCCACCTGGATAAACAATGGCACCTGGTACACCATTAAGGACCAAGCGAACCTCACATCTGATCAATTAATCAAAATAGCCGAAAGCCTCTAGGAAATCCAATAAATTGACAGCCGCCTCAAAGGTGGTTTTTTAGATTGCGTTTCAGAATATATACTTGTTACTAGTAATGCCCTACAAAGTTAGAACAAGGTTCGCTCCCAGTCCCACCGGCTACCTACACGTCGGCGGAATAAGAACAGCCCTATTTTGCTGGTTGTTATCCCGCCAGAACAAGGGTCAATTTATTCTCAGGCTGGAAGATACGGACAAAAAAAGAGAAGTACCCGGAGCTGATGAGCACTTAATGCAAAGCTTGAGAGCGCTTGGTTTGGATTTTGACGAAGGACCTGACGTCGGTGGTACATACGGCCCCTACAGACAGAGCGAGAGACTAGAAAGCTACAGAAAATGGGCTCAGAAACTAATTGAGAAGGGCCGAGCCTACGCTGACCCGACTTCCGAGGAAGATTTGGATCAGTTACGCGAAGTCGCTAAGGCAGCCAAAAAACCGTTTTTATATCGCGAGCATCGTCCAACCAGGCCGCCACAGTGGGACGGGTCACAACCCCTACGTCTTAAATCTGACCCCAAGCCCTACACTTGGCATGATGAGGTCATGGGTGATTTGTCAACTGGTCCAGAGGTAGTTGATGACTTTATTCTGATAAAGTCTGATGGTTTTCCTACGTATAACTTCTCTCACATAATTGACGATGCCGAGATGGAAATTTCACATATAGTTCGCGGGCAAGAATTTCTTGCCAGCGTGCCTAACTACCTTAATCTTTACGAAGCCCTGGAGTTGGACAGACCAAAAATGGCAACAGTGCCGCATATTTTAGGGCCGGGCGGTAACAAAAAACTATCGAAGCGTGATGGGGCTAAAGACGTTCTGGACTATGTCCGGGACGGTTTTTTGCCAGATGCATTAGTGAATTTTATTGCCTTACTCGGTTGGAATGATGGTACCGACCAGGAAATATACAGCCGTGATGAGCTGATACAAAAATTTCGGCTAAATCAGGTCCAGCGTAGCGGGGCACGCTTTGACGAACAGCGGCTGATTTGGATGAACGGTCATTACATCCGGCACAAGCCGATTGATACGCTCCATGAGCTATCGAAGGACTTCTGGCCGCCGCCAGCCAAAGACTCCCCTGATGAGTACAAAAAACGGATTTTAGCACTGGTGCAGGAGAGGTTAAAATACCTAGCTGAGATCCCCAAACTGACCAACTTTTTCTTTGAGGACTTACCCGCCGATATTGAGCTGATCAATAGTGATAAGGTTCTCGGAAAGCTTGAGAAACCGCTTCTAAGAGAGCTGCTGGTCAAAAGCCGCGGTGCTATAGAGTCCAGCGACTTTTCATTAGATCATCTGAATTCCACTCTGAACTCTTTGCTGGAGCAAACCAGCCAGAGGCCAGCTGTTCTGTTTAGTCTAATCCGAATCGCCACTACTTGGGCGCCAGCTAGCCCCGGACTAGCTGACACCGTGAACCTACTAGGGAAGGACAAGTGCCTGCAAAGGATTGATAAAGCAATAGTGTTACTAGAAAAATAAACACCACAACTGGTACAATAGTCGGCGATGCTAAGAGCTCAACCTATACCCTCACTCCAGCTTCAAACTATCCAGGCGGCACCCTGTCTATGTTTTGCTCGTCAATGTATCTTACAGATACACTTTCTCACAATAACAAACACAGGTTACTCGCCTGCATATCTTTCACTTAACAGACTGAGGATATAGTTTGAACTCAAGCGATTTCCGGTTTCCTAACCGGTTAAACAAAAAAACGACTAACCGCAAACCCCCAGCAACTGAACAGGAACTGGCGACAGCCTTTGGTGCGCCAATAATCAAGAAACTGAAGAAGCCCGGGATCCTGCAAAAATTCACTAACTGGTGGAATGGGCTAAACCGAAACCTGCGGTTTGGAATCATCGCTCTAGTCTTGTTGGTTTTTGGGGCTATTTCTATAGGCATTTTCTTCCTTAATCAGCCCCACTCCGACCCCTCTATAGAGTTCACCCGCTCGACACCACCCAAGCCAACTACCGTGGCGTCACCCTTAACCGGCATACAGGTTGACCCTGAACAGGCTAAAAGGCCAGTCACCGGGATAATGATTGAAAATAGTCAGGACGCCCGTCCACAATCAGCTCTACATGAGGCCGGCGTTGTCTTTGAAGCTATTGCCGAAGGGGGGATAACACGTTTCATAGCCTTATTCCAGGAAGCCAGACCGGCCTATGTCGGACCGGTCCGTTCTTTGAGACCTTATTATATTGACTTTGCCTCAGCTTTCGCGGCATCGGTTGCCCACATTGGCGGCAGTCCTGATGCTTTGAATCAAATCCGTAGCGGAGGCCGGGATCTTGATCAGTTCTTTAATTCCGGAAGCTACTGGCGGGTATCCAGCCGACGCTCTCCACATAACGTTTACACCAGCTTTGACAGGTTGGATGAACTCAACCAGAAGAAGGGTTACACAAACAGTCAGTTCACTCCGTGGCCGCGCAAGGATGAGGCTAAGCTGGCTACACCAACCGCCCGGGTAATTGACGTGAAGATATCCAGCGCACCCTATAACTCTCACTATGATTACGACCCGGCTACCAATAGCTACAGCCGCAGCCAAGGAGGCCAGCCCCATATCTCGACCGGCGCCGAGAATGGCAGCCCCAACCAACAGCTTACGCCCAAGGTAGTAATCGTACTTATCACGACCTACTCAATCAGCGGTAAGTACAGCGTCTATGGTGTCACTGGTGGGGGTTTGCTGGCATTCCAAGACGGCGGAGTAATCTCTGGCAGCTGGAGTAAGGCCGGGCGAGACAGTCAGTTTGTGTTTACAGATAGCGCTGGAGCCCCTCTAAAGCTGAACGCCGGCCAAGCCTGGGTTACTTTGGCACAAGATGCCGGCCGGGTTAGCTACGCCCCATAAAAAAACACCTGGTGATCCCAAGGGGAGTCGAACCCCTGTTGCCAGGATGAGAACCTGGTGTCCTAACCACTAGACGATGGGACCTTAGAGGTGTTTGATCTGCGGGAAAAGCATAGCATAACCAACTGCTGATTGAAAAAAAACAGTTTAGCTCAGATAATGATAAGCATTATCACATACAGATGACTGGATCCTGATGCAGAAAAGCTACGACCTGACGCTTGCGGAAATCTCGGTAGTCGCCGCTGTTTTACTGGCAGTGATAATTACTTTTTCGGCAGTGCTTTTTTGGCGCTACAGAAAGAGGAGGGGCCTTGGACGAATGGCCCAGTTTGCCGGGTTAGCAGTCAGCGACAATGTCATCCAAGATCAGAAGCTCAGCTCCAGTTTTGTGCTGGGTGCTATCCAGAACGGTGTGGTAATGGTCGGTAAGGATAACGTCCTGCACTTGTTTAATCCGGCCGCCAGCAAAATAACCGGCTGGCCAGCCGACGAAGCCATTGGGTTGAATGTCGCTAATGTCTTGCAACTGCTCAATGAGGGAGGTCAACAGCTGCCCACTGAGGCGAACCCCTTCACTAAAGCACTGCAGACTAAACAAAGTGTTAGGGACAGCAATCTCTGGCTGGCAACCCGCAGCGGTAAGCGCGTACCTATATCGCTTATAGTTTCACCGATACTCGATCCTTCCAGCCAAACAGTAAGTAGTGTGGTCGGTGTTTTTGCCGACACCATCAAAGAAAGGGAGGACGAAGCTAAAAGATCTGAATTCATTAGTACTGCCAGTCACGAGATGCGAACGCCAATTGCCGCAATCGAGGGCTATCTAGCTTTAGCGCTAAACGAAAAAGTCGCCAAGATTGACCCTAACGCCCGCAAATACCTACAGAAGGCAAGTGATGCCACTAAGCAATTGGGGATACTTTTTGCCGACTTGCTAACCAGCTCCAAGGCGGAGGATGGCCGGCTGGCTAACTACCCGGTAGTCGTGGAGGCTGGAGAAATCGTCGAGCAAGTAGCCGACGCTGGGCGCTTAAAAGCTAAAGAAAAAGAACTGGGTATGCGCTACATCGTCAGCCATGATCAGCAAAGGGCTAGCGGACAGGTTATGAGGCCACTCTACTACATCTATATTGACCCCAACCGCCTGCGCGAGGTACTACAAAATCTGATAGATAACGCCATTAAGTACACATCCGAGGGGACAATTACTGTGCGCCTAACCGGCGACAGCACAGTTGTCCAAATTCAGATACAAGATACCGGGGCTGGGATCTCATCAGAAGATATACCGCACCTGTTCCAGAAGTTTTACCGAGTTGACAGCTCGATGACCCGGACCGTCGGCGGCACTGGTCTGGGTCTATACATCTGTAAGCAGATTATCGAGATGAACAATGGCCGCATCTGGGTAGAAAGCCAACTGGGTAAGGGGAGTACCTTTTTTATTAACCTCCCGCGCTTAACTGCCGCCAAGGCGCTGGAAATCCAGAAGCGACAGGCCTCGCAAATAAGTCCTTTAGAGCCGACCCATCAACTTTAGATCGTGATAAATCATGTTACAATGTTGCCATAGCATAAGCATTAATAAATAGGCGGGAGCATAGACTCTGATGGCAAAGATTCTATTAGTTGAAGACGACAATAATCTTCGCGAGATTTTTGAGATGCGTCTGCAGGCTGAAGGCTATCAAACGGTCACGGCCAGCGATGGTGAAGATGCCTTAGCGACAGCCATGAAAGAGAAACCCGACTTGATAGTCGCCGACGTTATGATGCCAAAACTCTCCGGCTTTGAAATGCTTGAAACCCTTAGGGCGGCACCCGAGATGCGGGATATAAAGGTTATAATGATGACGGCGCTTGGCCAAGCTGAAGATCAGGCTCGCGGTGAGAAGCTAGGCGTGATAAAGTATTTAGTGAAGTCCCAAGTCACTTTGGAAGATTTTGCCAGGGTCGTCCGCGGGATTTTACCACCAGGTAAAGAAGAACGGTCTTCAACAACTAACAAGCAAGAAAGCGAGAAGTCCATGCCACCAGAAGATACATCAGCAACTAACCAACCAGCACCAGGTGCGCCAGCTGACGACACAGACGCGTCAGCTAATCCAGTTGTTGGCTCCGATAGCGGAGCGCCAGACAGCGGTCAGATGAGCACCGACGAAGAAAAAAAGAATGTTGATCAACAGATAGGTGATTTTGCTTCGAGTTCACCGGCTCCGGCACCTGATGCCGGCGATGCCGGCTCTGGCAGTGATGCCCCGGTTTCCGAACCCCCGGCCGAACCACCCGCGTCGCCAACAGACGCACCACCCTCTGGCGATCGGCCAGCTGCACCCACTGGTGCATAATGAACTTAACCTTCAGCTAACAACCCGCACCAAGAACGCCTTTGTGCGGGTTTTTAGTAGTTGACTGGCACGCTATAATACGGCAAGTTATGAATCAATCAGCTCCCATAGTTGCTATCGTCGGGAGGGCTAACGTTGGTAAATCCAGTCTATATAACGCCGTTCTGGGACGGCGTGAGGCTGTCGTGGCCAGAGAAGCCGGTACTACAAGAGATAGTGTCACGGCAAAAGTTTCCTATGGCGGTAAAGACTTCTGGCTGGTTGATACGGC
>Ga0154998_117_pt1 | contig 7967 bp, 10 predicted proteins | sample RifCSPhighO2_01_FD_105966 | JGI IMG/M metagenome (GOLD analysis project Ga0154998, IMG submission 105966) | Candidatus Saccharibacteria bacterium RIFCSPHIGHO2_01_FULL_49_21
CAGTTAGTGTCAAGTTGGTGCCAGTGACGGTTAAGTTTAGGGTGTCGGTGGCACTATCAGCTACCGGGTCACCGACACCAGGTACATTGATCGTCTCAAAGGAGTTGGCGCCGCCGCCACCGGCGTTGTCTAAGGCACAGGCCCAGCCACCGCCGTCGGTGTATTTAAGGATCTCACTGTCGGCGCAACCCTTGAGCAGGGTTAGGCCGCCAGCCAGGATTTCCAGACCGGAATTAGAAGAAGTGGCCCCTGCTCCCCCAGAAGTGGTCAGAGTTAGAGCAATATCGTTAGCATTGACCGCAATTGCCCCATTAGAGCTAACTACATCCAAAGCATCGCCGTTAACAGCTATGCCAGCGCCGGCCAGAGCTACTTCGCCAAGGTCAAAACTCAGACTATCAGAGCCTGAGTCACCAGTAATAGTCAGGTTACTGCCGCTGACCGTGAAATTCAGCGTATCAGTCGGCGAATCAGCTGTTGGGTCTGAACCGGCCGGAGCATTGATCGTAGCAAACGAATTGCTGGCCGGAGGCACATCTACGGTCAAGCCATCTATTTGTCCAACCAGCTGATTAAGCTGGTCCTGGGAAGCAAAATTACAGTTATTGGTGTCCAAACAAATCGTTCCGGAAGTTCCCGGCAGATTATAGACAGTATTTGAGGTAAGATCGTTAGAGGTAAAGGTAAAGTAATTCTGATCAGTAACATAGAAGCGTATATCACCTTTTGAGAAGATATCGCCGTTAACCACAATGGTGCTGGTTCCATCTTGGAGTTCCAGCGTGCTAATAGCCGGCAAGGCGCCGCTAATCTCGGCGTTTTGTGAGGGGATTAGACTGGCATTAGGGGCTGGAATAAGATTTTGACGTTGGGCGAACTGCAGTCCACCGAACATCGCTAAGGTTAAAAGCAGTGCCAATGCGATGATTATCACGGCCCGCTTGCGATAGCCCCGTTTCGTAGCCGCTGTGTTATCACTCTCCTCGTAGTAGCTGGCTACTCTCTCTAGGCTGCCGGCGCTATCACCTGCCGTAGGAGTAATGACTTCCTCATTGAATACCTGGCTGATAGGTTTCTCCGGGACAGACGGTCGAGGATTGTAAGCATCCGAGGGGTTCATAGGATTCTTGGGCTCCTCGGGTTTATCAGGCAGCATAAACTTAGTATTCATAGCTTATGCTCCCGCCTGTTGCGGCAAGCCGCTCAAGGTACTATCGGAATTGCCGACACTAGCAAGTAATTGCCGTCGGCGCTGAAGTCCCTTACGGCAACGTGTCGAGCAAGTCTTGGCATCGCGGCGTCCGATGAACGGATGTCCGCAATGCACGCATTTTCGGATGCGTGCCATTTTTCCTTTTTTTAGTTTTTGGGTTTGTTTTAGCGTTTTAATTTTTAACGCTACCTAAAATTATCCTCTCAAGGTGTGACCAAATCAATACTAAAACGTGACATTTGAGGAGTTAGTTGTGACAATGAGTTTGTAGTATATAATACATCATAAGTCTGATGCAAAACGGTCAAATACATATTACCTGAGGTGTTACTAGTGGTAATTTGTGATAATTGTTATCTTAAATATGTAGTATTAAATACTATGCTAACGAAAGTTATCCACACCCTGTAAATACATTGCCGTTCTTTTAAGTCAGTTGTCTTGTGTATTTACAGCCAAATCAACAACACAATTACGAGCGTTCCAATCAGCAGTACCAGACCGGCAAAGGCTCCATTGCGTAATGACTGCCGGGCTATCGCTCCACGAGCCAGCGGGTTGCGGCCTATGGCTGTTATACTACCGGACACCGCGCTGTAAATGATCTCACCGGCTATCAGCATCATTGTCACAAAGACCATTAAGACCATGATGATTCGTATGTTGCTAAGTTCACGGCCGAATATATTGGCAGAAACTGATTGCAGCCAGTTATTATCGGAACTGCCGTCAGATTTGGTTGGCGGATTGACATCGACATTGACACTCATTAGCGTCACTTTGGTGGTCAGCGGCTGGTCGTTGTTGTCAGAAACAGCGACTTCTTGAGAGGACTCCGTATCAAAGTCATCTAGAGCCCGGCCAAAACTCGGCTTGGTTTCGTCCACAGATTTCATTAAGACCCCCTTGAGAGGCGAGACGGCCAACAGATCGCCAACTTTAGGCGCCCCGTTAAAATCAGACACGTAAACCTTAACCGGACCATCACTGGACACATAAACACCTTTGCTGACTGATGAAACTGCTAGCAGGCTATCTGTTAAACCAATGGCTACTCCTAAGGCGCTGTGCGGTTGATTGGAATCGGCAGCCGTTACCAGTAACTGTCCATCTATCTCTTCGCCGGTCAAGGCTACGGCCATATTTTGGCTAAGCGTCTCATCTTTGGTCAGGTAGCCCTGGGAGACCTCAGCCAGCACACCCCCGGCTGGTCCGGCCGCAATTATAAAGAGCGAGGTGATTACCGCAACTAGTAAGTTCTTGATTCGGCCAGCCGTTAGCGCCCTAGCCACCAAACCTCCAGAGCCGGCCTTCTTGGCTGGCTCACTGTAATAATTAACTACCTGCGAAGTGACAGCTAACTCCTGACGGGTTCGGGACAATCGTTTTCGACAGCGCGGCGAACAGGTCCGGGCATCACGGCGGCCGGAAAAGGGCTGGTAGCAGACTCGGCAGATCCGACTTTTGGCCATTTTTTGGCTATTTTGTTTTTTAAGCTTTTTGTTTAGAGCTTACGAGAGATAAGTATAAGCACAAGTGTGACAATGTCAATACCGATGTGTGACAGCCCCGCACTGTAAAACGTGATTTGCAAATTTCGATAATGTGACAACGCCCTGCCGTTTTACGGCTACTGGGTGGTTAATACAGCCACTCTGGAATAACCGGCTCCAACTTGTCTGACTGCCGTCTTACTTAGTTGTCCTGATCTATAAATACTACCCCAACCAAAGCATCTGTGGGTGAACCATCCGGATAATCCCTGTGAACCACTGCTTCCTCTACGGGTGTGCTTGGCGCCAACACATCTAAGGCATCGCCAAGCTCGATGTCCCCTAACTCAACTCTTCCGTGCAGGGTATCATCGTCAATATCAAAGCCGGCTTCAGCAAGACCCGCCGAATAGACATGTACTAGCTGATGCCGATCATAAAGCCCAAGGCATGGTGTTTCCCAACCTTCAGCGTAGTCGGCAGGATTTTGTTCTCTGTATTTGACAGCTTGACGCCACCCAGCCTCGTTCATAACAAAGATGCAGGGATATCTTGGAACAGCCTCTCCTCTAGCGACGGCTGTGCCATCAAAACCGCTGAATACTAAATCATCAGGCTCATAGCCCTTTTCCCTCAGCTCGGCAAGTAGCCCTTCTAGAAAATCCTCAGCGCCACTGGAGGCATAGCCCTCCGGCCTAAAGTGCATCTTAGGCATACGCTTTGGTTTGGTAACTTCACGACCCATATATCTATCTTACCCCGGGGTTATTCATGGCTACCGCCTACTTCTCTCGAAGCGTGCACCGCGGCTAATTCCTTTGGGTAATCTTCTTTTAACACTCTATCGACTAGCCCGGGACTGTGTTTTTCTATTTCAGCTCCACTCCTTACAGCTTCTTTTAGAAAATCCATAACTGTTGCAAGGTTGTAGACAGTGTCGTCTTTAGCTTCCATTAGACCTAATCTGCTATAGAGATCTGTTATTTCACTGGCCATTTCGGTATCCATAACATCGAGGGCTATGGTTGAAGGTTTTCTTTCATCTTGTCTGCCAGCGGTAGCAATTTCGTAGGGGCTGCGACTGTCTAAAGGTATTGTTTCTGTGTTCATTTTTTATTTTTATTTAACTCTTTAATTATAGCATAAGCATCTTAAAAAGTCAATAATTGGTCGGGGGGGCTTTTCAGGCTGCTGGTAATACAGCGTGGGGCACACTTTGAGGCTTATTCTCTCTGGCCGCATTAACATAGTCCTGAAAATATATGGGGCTTCCATCAGGTTTTGTGACATAGCTAAGAGCTTGGTTCCAGATTTCCATCAAGCTGCTTCCCTCCCCGCCGGCAATTAACACCAGACGATCAGCCGCCGCCCGGCCGCCGCTAGCCATAAAGGCCAGCATTTCAGCTAATTTTTGAGATGTCTTAGGATCTCCAGACCGATACACCTCCTGCAGTAAACCCTTGGCCTGTGAACCAATATTGCCCGGGGTAATATATGATTCACTTATGGCATAAGTTATTCTGTCTCCGTCCGACAGTCTTTTGCCCTGTTTGGCCTGCCACCGCTCATCGCTTAAGCCATAATCTTCAATTATCCGATGCCTTTTATCCTGCTTAGCGGGATCGGGGTCATCGGGGCTGATGTATTCAGGATAAGCTGCCTGTAGGACCGGCGGCGTTAGATCAACCCGACCACCACTTACGGCAGCCCAGTTTTCGGGATCGTTGGTTTGACGCTCAGTCCATTCCGGCAATTGATAGGGTCTGACCATATAGACACTGTCATCCATCTTCATTTCGCCGTCTTCTCCAAACATCTCATCGCCGTATTGTTCTCTCAGCCAGGCAATAAGCTCTTGGTTATACTTTCGCTGAGCTTTGTTTGGATCGTTCAAATCAAGCGGGATAGCGTGATTTTCAGCTTCCACCCAACCGGTCCTTTGGCTCATTTCCAAATATTTATTGAGGGTAACTCGGCGTAAATTCGGGTTGGGGTTAATCATATTAAGCTCTAGAGCAGCCATAGCTGGCTGGTGGCCGGTTTCACCCTTGTGAAACTTTCTATAAACCCACTGGCCTGCTTTAGCGCTTTGGAAAACGCCTGGTTCAGGCGGAGCGTTACTATCGTCTACCGATTCGGCGCCGGGATCTGTTTTTTCTAAGCTAATGACCCCCAGATCAGCTTCCGCAATGTATTGATCGGGGTATTTTATTGCTTCATCAAAACTAATAGATACGGGCTGATGGCCGTATCTTGTGAAGAACCTTAATTTTTCAGCCCCAAAGATTGAGGCGAACGCCCCCAAGGAAGCTTGGTTAACGAAGTGGCCGGAAATAGTTACCGCCTCAAATTCTTTGGCCTCAGCAGCCAGCGCCCTAAGTAAATCCTTGCCTATGCCTTGACCCATCTCATATCCTTCGCTGACTTCATAACCATCAACGTACATAGACGCGCGACCCTCTTCATCATAGGTTAGAGTACCGACAGCTCTACCTCTACTCTCCAGGTCAATAGTTACCCCATATTTCTTATCAGGTACGTAGGTTACCCACTCCTTAGAATAATTTGGGACTTCTACTTTAGTTTGTTCGGGCCTTGCTAGGGTGGTTTCAGACATTTTTATGCTAATTTAACTCTGATATTCTACCATAAGCACTCTAAAAAGTCAACTCGAGCTCCCTCCTGAGGCGGGCAGGCTACCCCCAGCCCACACCTACGATGAGCTGAACTTCACCCTTTTGCCCGAGATTATGTTTCAGGCGGCTTGTTTTTCGGTGCGGTAAAGAGCCAGTAGTTCTTTAAGAGCTTGGCTATTAGGAGCTTCCTGGCCGAGTATATCGGCCACTAGTTTGGCTTGGTAGCCTCTTTCGCTGGCAGGTAAAGCGGCATCTTCGGCCGCTTGGTGTGTGACAAAATCCTGCAGTTCGATTAAAGCTTGGGTGGTTCTTGTTTTCATTTTTTTTATTTCTGGACCAACAAGTGCATACTACCATAAATGCCTTAAAAAGTCAACCTGAGCTCTATCCCCTTTCCCCCTCCGCTTATGCTAAACTTGGGGAAGTTAATTGCTCTAGCGAGCGGGGATGAAAAATGGTGCGATTTGAAAAATGGGGTTGGTTGTACCGGCCGGCCAATCTTGGGGCATGGATATTAATAATTCTTGGTGCGATCTTTCTGGTTAGCGTTTATTTTACTTACGAAAAGCACGCCCGCGGCACCGGCGACTTAATTTACAGGATATATCCGCACTTCGTAGCCACATTTCTGCTCTACATCTGGGTCGGCTACAAAACCAGTAAGTAAACTAAGGTAATCCAGGCTCTATCCCCCGCCGGAATTTTGGCTTTTGATTTTTAGAAAATCCTTAGGAGCAACCGGCATATCTTCAAATAAGTACTTAATGAAAGCCTGTTCACTAAGTTGCAAGGCAGGGTTCTTGCGCCGCTCCCGGCCGATAGTCGATGAGGTCTTGCTATCCATCCCCTTGCCGCAGGCTGAACCTCTGTAATGCCCGGGGTATATCTCTGTCCAATCAGGTAATTTCAGCAGTTTGTGGACACTTTGGTATAGGTCTTTTGCCTTAGCTTTGACGCGGGCAGTTTCAGCTCCCTCTTCCACCAAATCAACCCGGCCAACATCGCCCACAAAGAGAGTATCACCGGTCATCACCAGCCAATCGTCAACTAGCAGGCAGATATGTTCCGGAGTATGGCCAGGAGTATGGATAGCTTTAATGGTGCGCCGACCCACTTTAATAGTCGCCCCATCGGCGAACTCCTCAAACTGGTATTTAACCGCCGCTTTCGGTCCGAAATAGAGAGTTGCCCCCGTCTTACGCGCCAGCTCGGCTGATGAAGATAGATGATCAGCCTGGATGTGTGTCTCAATAACAGCTGTGATTTTTAGACCGAGCTTGTCTGCAAAAGTTGTATAATCCTCCGGCGTGCCCTGAGCATCAACAATGGTGCAGACCCCTCTGGTCGGGCAACCGACCATATAAGATAAGCATGACTTCTCCTCATGCAGGATTTGCCTGAAAATCATATTCTCTTTGAATTATAACAACTTTGCCCGGGCTTCCTCCATAGGCCTACCTGCCGGCAGGCAGGCTCTATCCCCCCTAAATATCAACCTCTATATAATTGCCATTATCTACTACGAGATCCCATGTTTGTTCGTGTGATAGGTTGTGCAAAATACCATAAAAATACATGACGATAATGTCGGAAGTTACTACTAGCACGCAGTTATAATTTTGTGTTTTCAGGTACTCCATAAAACTGGCTGTCCGCCGTTTTACTTCTTCCAAAGACTCACCATCATTAAATTTGGCGTTTGGCTTATCGATTGAACTATTTAAAGCGTCAAGGAACTCCTGTCTTGGTCTGCCGTTAAAACCTGAACGATTATCATTCAAGCGAGGATCTACTTTAGATATTAGGCTGTGGTATTTATTAACTATTTCGGCAGTCTCTTTAACCCGTGGGAACTCCGATGTATAAATCGCTTCAAAAGCAACGTCCTTTAATTTTTCTGCTAATTCCTGAGATTGTTCAACGCCAAGCGTAGTAAGGCGTACTTTAACTTTAGGGTCGGAGTTAAGTATTTTCTTCTCATTAGCGGTACTCTGCCCGTGCCTTGCTAGATAAACTCTCATATCACGATTATACCCCTTAGCCAGGCTCCATCCAGGGGCGGGCAGGCTATCCTCTTTCCCCCTACTAGACCTTGATTCTGACGAAAATCATTTCGTGTTCTTGGTCCGAGTTATTTTCAATCTTATGATTTATATTGGCCGGGAATACAAAAACGTCTCCCGGGACGTAGTCATATTCACCCTCGTCGTCCAAGACCTTCCCGTTACCTTTGAGCACAACCATGATTTCTTCGATACCCTTATGGTCGTGCCAGTCAAAGCTTTTGCCTGCTGGCAAATAACCATGAGTCATGGCCTCGAAACTTAAACTCTTGAGATGTTCCGGGCTGGCATAAACTTTGCGGGATCCACTGCCACCGTGCGCTTCTTCTTTTTCAATATCAGTGGAGCTTCGTTTGATAATCTTCATTCCATAATAATATCAAAACCCCGGGCTCCCTCCTTCGCTAAAGCTACGGCGGGCAGGCTTGTCCTCCGAAGCCTTGGCGGAGGAGGGCTATTCGCTTTCCGCTTGTGCTTGCAAAAGTCCTAACAGAGGCAGAAAATAGTATCAAAGGAGTTTTTATGGATCGCGAAGGATGGAAAGTTACTAAGGAAGCTCTCG
>Ga0154998_107_pt1 | contig 2805 bp, 1 predicted proteins | sample RifCSPhighO2_01_FD_105966 | JGI IMG/M metagenome (GOLD analysis project Ga0154998, IMG submission 105966) | Candidatus Saccharibacteria bacterium RIFCSPHIGHO2_01_FULL_49_21
CTTGCCGCTACTGACATCAACTTTGAGCTTCACTGGCAGCTTGTAAGCGCTTTCCATAACATCCTTGACCGTTTTACCAACCTTATCGGCTTTGCCAGCTGGGCATTCCAGAAGCAGGCTGTCGTGGATTTGCAGCAGCATCTTGCAGTCGTCATCCAGCTTATCAGCCACCTTAATCATCGCTAGTTTCATGATGTCGGCCGCCGTGCCTTGGGCCGGCATATTGATAGCCGCCCGATAAGCCGCTTCGCGGACCGCGAAATTGGACGATTTTACATCTGGCGTCGGCCGGCGCCGACCCAGCATAGTCTCCACATAACCCTGCTCTAGAGCCAGTTTCCTAGTTTTCTCGATATATTCTTTCAGTTTTGGCCGCACCAAAAAGTAGCGCTCAATAAACGCTCTCGCCTGGCCAAAACTCATGCCCGTTCCCTCGGCCAAACCATGCGGCCCCTGGCCGTAAAGCAGTCCGTAATTGACCGCTTTGGCCTCGTACCTCTGTTGTTTGGTTACTTCTTCTGGTTTAATCCCGTGCACGGCCGCAGCCGTCAGCACATGAATATCCTCGTCCTTGTTAAAAGCTTCAATCATGCTTTTTTCGCCCGCTAGTACGGCAGCCAGTCGTAACTCAAAGTTGCTGTAATCAGCGCTAACCAGCACGTTGCCCTTCTCTGCCACAAAAGCTTCACGGATACGCTTGCCCAGCTCTGTTCTCACTGGAATATTTTGTAAGTTGGGATCGGCGCTGGACAGCCGGCCGGTTGGCGCAATAGTCAGACTGAAAGTGGTGTGCAGGCGGCCATTCTTATCAACCATTTGCGGCAAAGTATCCAAATAAGTACTTTTTAGCTTGGTCATCTCGCGGTACTGGCTAATCAAGTTGATAATCGGGTGCAGCTCACGCAGCTTAAAGAGCTCGCTAGCTGCCGTGGAGTAGCCGCTTTTGGTTTTTTTGATACTAGCCGTCGGCAGGTTCAGTTTTACAAACAAGATATCTGCTAGCTGAGCTGGCGAGCTGATGTTGAACTCGGAATTGGCATGGCCGTAGATTGTTTGCTCGATATCGCTGATTTGCCCTTCCAGCTCCGCTGAAATCTTCTTTAGTTTGGCCGAGTCAAGTTTTATACCCTCTAACTCCATATCGGTTAGTATCGGTGTTAGCGGCCACTCCACCTCCCGTGCCAGCTTGGCAACTTTTGGCAGCTTGGCTAGCTCTTTGGTTTGCTTAGTATGCAGCTCCGAAATAATAGCGATAATTTCCGGTAATCGCTCAATGAAATCCTCGGTTGGCAAATCGCCGTAAGCCGGGCCGTCATAACCCAGCTGGTCGGCTGCCAAATCGGTGAGGCTTTGGTTTCGAACTAGAGAATTAATCAGATAGCTGGCGACCAGCACATCATGAGCCGCTTGGCCGTAAGGCAATCCCAAGTTTTTCAAGACTTTTAGATCAGATTTAACATCATACCCAATCAGTTTTTTAGACTCGAGACTCAAGACTCGAGACACAAGGCTTGAAGGGTTGAGTTTGGTTAAGTCCAGGATGTATATTGATTTATTGTCGCCGACGGCCAGAACTTGGGGATTTTCACCGTGTTTGCCAGCCGCTCGGGAGTGGATAAAAAACGGTCCGGAACCCTTGAGTTTAATATTACCCAGCTCTTTACCGGTGTTGACCGCCGCAGCTTTGGGCAGTTTCAGCTTCAAACTACCAGCACTCACCGATTTACCCACCGTTTGCATGCCCGGCGGCAGGATATTAAGCAGGCTCTTAAACTCCAGCTGCTGCAAAAGTTCCCGGAGTTTATAAGTATCAATCTTGGTTCCGTCCACCTCTGATAAATTGAGCTTCACGGGCGCATTAGTCCAGATTTCCAGCAATTTTTTGGACAGATAAGCCGATTCTTTACCGGCCTCCAGTTTGGTCCGCAGTTTATCAGGGACTTTATCCAGATTTTTATAAACCTCATCTAAGGTCTCAAACTTTTGCAATAGCTCTATCGCGCCTTTGGGTCCAATACCCGGTACCCCCGGTACGTTGTCGCTGCTATCGCCAGTGATGGACTTGTAGTCTAAAAACTGCTCGACTTTCAAGTTATATTTGTCTTCAAAGCTTTCCGGATGAAACAGTTCAATATTAGAAAAGCCGCGTTTTAGCGCGTAGACGTGAGCATGGTGGTTGATAACCTGCAGAATATCCAGATCAGAGGTAATTAGCATGGTTTCGATGTTTTTTTTGGCGGCCTGCACCGCTAGGGTGCCCATGATATCGTCGGCCTCGTAATCATCCAGTTCATAAAGCGGCCAACCGAAGGCCTGCAGTAGCTCGTGAAGTATCGGAATCTGGGCATAAAAATCCGGCGGCGGAGCCTTGCGTCCGGCCTTGTACTCCGGATACATTGCCTTGCGCTTGCGGATGTTGGTCTTGGGCTTGTCCCAAGCTACTGCCACATAGTCGGGCTTTAGTTTTTTAAGAAGTTCCAGCGCCATGGCCGCGAAGCCATACACTCCGCCAGTTGGAGTACCGTCTTTGGTAGAAAGGTTGGGCAGCGCGTAATAACCCCTGTAAAAAACAGACTTCCCATCAATAATCGCCAACTTCTTTCTCTCGGCCACATTCATATTATCCACTATTCTTGCAGCTTAGGAAAAGAGCAGCCAGAGTGTCGGATTCACTCCGCACCCTGCGCGATGAGAAAAACCTAGGTTTTTCTCATGAGTTAGTACTGCCTAAGCTTACTGGGCTGCAGCGGGCGGCGTAGTTTGAGTGCGGTCTTTTAAAACAAAGTAGACCACGAACAGCGTTAT
>Ga0154998_130_pt1 | contig 1704 bp, 4 predicted proteins | sample RifCSPhighO2_01_FD_105966 | JGI IMG/M metagenome (GOLD analysis project Ga0154998, IMG submission 105966) | Candidatus Saccharibacteria bacterium RIFCSPHIGHO2_01_FULL_49_21
CTTACATGCGTATCGGTCCGTGGATCGGACGTGCGGGCACCCACTTTGCACACGCAGAGTAAATTGAGTGCTACGAGCCGACCTGAAAAGCCCGGGGTCTAACTCCGGACTTTTTTTGATGCCCAAACTGTATAATTGTAGGGGTCATCGGGGTGTGGCGCAGTTGGCTAGCGCGTACGGCTGGGGGCCGTGAGGCCGCAGGTTCGAGTCCTGTCACCCCGACCAGAAGAAGGCTATAATTTATATATGGATGAGAAGGATCTACAAGGAAGATGGCATAGCCGTTATGAATACGGTGATGGAAAGATTGGTGAGCACGAAGTTAATCTTTTGCCGCAGCGTAATCAAGGAATATTAGGAGTTAGTCCTGAAGTTGAAGGCGAATCGCATCTTGTGCTCGAGCTAGAGTTTCAACTTCCGAGGAAGTTGGCGGGAAGTTGGCGAGAAAGAACTTCTGGCACCGGGGAATATCGAGGTAAAGTATTTGAAGGATTTTTGATGCTTATATTAAACGATGATTTTACTGCTGCCAAAGGGCAGTGGATAGGAGATAATAGAGATCAAACTGAAGTAAATTCAGGCACTTGGACTCTAGAGCGAGAAGTCGAATAAGGATGTGGGAAGAGAAAAAGGGTTCTTTATACCGTAAATTTGAGTTTGAGGACTTCAAATCAGCCTTTGAATTCATGCAGAAGGTGGCCGTGGTTGCCGAAGAGCAAAATCATCATCCTAGGTGGCAAAATGAATATAACAAGGTGGAAATTTGGCTTAGTACCCACTCGGCCGGCGGCCTAATAACAGACAAGGATAAGAGATTAGCATCCGAAATAGACAGGATTTACGGTGAAAACACTTAAGTTTAACCACGAAGATGCTCAAGCTATAGCTGGTGCCCAGAAAACCAATACTTGGCGACTTTATGATGATAAAGACCTGTCTGTTAACGACACCGTAAAGATTATTGATAAGGTCAAGCCCGATCAGTCCAGTAGCTGGCGGATAATAGGCGAAGGCAAAATAACAGAGGTGGTTGAGAAGAAACTGGGTAAGGTGACTGCTGCCGATATGGACCAGCATAGGAAATTTTCATCACTAGACGATATACTGAATACTTATCGAGGCTACTACGGCGATCGGGTAACAGCTGAAACGCCAGTAAAGGTCATTCATTTTGAGTTCACGCCCAATTTAGCTGGTGATCAGCCGCTGGCGGGGATGCTCCTGGACGAGGCTAAACTCTACACTGACGGTGGTTCACGAGGCAATCCGGGACACTCGGCATGCGCATTCGTCATCTGTAAAATGGACGATACTGTTGTAGAAAAGTCTGGATATTACATGGGTATCGCAACCAACAACCAAGCCGAATACTACGGCATGAAGCGTGGACTGGAGCGGGCCCGGGATCTAAGTATTGATAAAGTCACTTTATTTTCCGACAGCCAGCTGGTGGTCAATCAGATGAACGGCTTATATAAGGTGAAAAATCAGGAACTGGCGCCGTTAAATCAGGAATTAAAGGGGTTAGCGGCCGGCTTTTCACTGGTCCAATTCGTTTATGTACCCCGAGAACTTAACAAAACCGCCGACACCGAAGTCAACCGCATCCTGGATGAGCAGGAGAGATCAAATAGGAAGAAAAACCGGGGGAAACACTAAAAAACACCTCAGTGAGGTGCTATTTAGTGGTCGGGCTGACGTAAG